>Ga0222663_1000030_pt1 | contig 130615 bp, 127 predicted proteins | sample AntAcemetagen602_FD_179852 | JGI IMG/M metagenome (GOLD analysis project Ga0222663, IMG submission 179852) | Saline water microbial communities from Ace Lake, Antarctica - #602 | ecosystem: Environmental > Aquatic > Non-marine Saline and Alkaline > Saline | place: Antarctica: Ace Lake... | reverse complement strand
TGGCAGATTTACCGAGTAATCAGCCCATTGGGGCATGAATTAACCATGAAACCATCACAAAGTGGCTTCATATCAGGCCATAGTCGGTCTAAACTTTGTAGAGAAGGGCATTTTTCGAGGTGCCCTTTAATTAGTTTTTGTCTATGTCACCTTAATTCTATTCTTTGCTGATGCGCAGGGCGACAAAGCGCAGACCGCCTTGGCCTTCGACCAGCAACAACACCGACCGGCGACCAGATTCCTGAGCCACGGACACTTGTTCAGCGACGTCGGCGGGGCTGGAGACTTCGCGCTGGCTGACTTCCAAAATTAAGTCACCTGGGCGAATGCCCTTTTCAGAAGCTGGGCCTAGATCGGTAACGCCCAGTACAGCGACGCCTTTGGCTTCAGGTGCCAGGCTCAGGTTTTCGCGAACCGCATCGGTTAAGCCAGAAAGCTCGAGGCCCAAAGGCTCAACCGTCAGCTTGTCCGTTTTGGGTTCTGCTGAACCGCGTTGCGTCAGCGCTGCTTGTTCTGTGGCTTCGGTCAGCTCGCCAACGGCAACCTGCAACGTTTCTTCTTTGCCGTCACGCCACACCAAAACGGGCACATCTTCGCCAACCGGCGTGTCTGCAACAATTCTGGGCAACTGGCGCATTTCACCGACGCGGGTCTCATTGAATTCCAATATGACATCACCAGGCTTAATGCCTGAAGCTGCTGCTGGGCCATCGGTGATGACACTGGCAACCAAAGCGCCCTCGGCTTCTTTCAGGCCCAAGGTTTCGGCAATTTCTTCTGACACATTTTGAATGTGAACGCCCAACCAACCGCGCTTGACTTCACCGTTTTCGATCAACTGTTGAATAACCGGCTGAACCGTCGAGGCTGGGATCGAAAAGCCAATGCCGACACTACCGCCCGATGGCGAAAAGATCGCGGTGTTCACACCAATCACGTCACCATCCAAATTGAACAGCGGACCACCCGAGTTGCCCCGGTTGATCGACGCATCGGTCTGGATGAAATCATCGTATGGACCCGCATTAATATCGCGGCCCCGAGCCGAAATAATACCGGCCGTTACCGTACCGCCCAACCCAAACGGGTTGCCGATAGCCATGGCCCAATCACCAACACGCATTTTATCCGAGTTGCCAAACTTAGAGAACGGCAACTCTTTATCGAACTCGACCTTCAACAATGCTAAATCCGTTTTCGCATCGCGCCCAACCAATTTGGCTTCTAGCCGCGTATCATCATGCAAAATAACTGAAATTTCATCTGCGTCTTGGATCACGTGATTATTGGTCACGACGTAACCATCGGCGCTGACAATAAAGCCTGACCCCAATGATGTCGCCCGACGTTGACGGTTTTGATTCTGGTTACGTTCGAAAAACTCTTTGAAAAAATCTTCGAATGGCGATCCCGGCAGCAGTTGCGGCATTTCCATGCCTTCCCGCCCTTCAATCGTTTGCGTGGTGGAAATGTTCACCACCTTCGGCAGCAACTCAGCTGCGAGATCAGCAAAGCTCTCAGGGGCGGTCCGTGCCTCTGCTGCCGATGCCATCGCGAACGATGCACCAGCAATGAGGGCTCCAGCGACTAGGGCGCCGCGCAAGTTTGAATAGGATTGCAAAAACGACATTGGATACTCTCTCCATTCCGTCGTGCGGCAAAATCACCGCTTATGTTGTGTGCATGTAATGCGGCTTTGGATGAGTCGCAAGATAATGTAGCACTTGTTCTGAAACCTCAATGTGGCTCGATCAAGGCGAAGCCTAGGCATTTAGAGGGCTATTGAAAGACGATTGACGCGCCATCACGCCCTTGTCATCGACAGATCATCCCCGAATAAACCAGACCAAACCAACGCCCATAAACGCCGCAAACAGACCTGCAATGCGGGTTTGGCTTTCCGGCTGCGCCATCACCTGAGCCATCATTCGCTTCATACCATTCGGAAACAGCGCGTAGAGCGCCCCTTCCAACGCAATAGCCAAACCGATCGCAACGAACAAATCTTGCATGGCATTTTCCCTCTAAATGAAACGGGCGAGACCATTTCTGATCTCGCCCGATATCTACAAACCGCTATAAAGCGATTATTGCGACAGACCCGATCCATCGGGGCGCAAGACGTTATCCAAGAATCGGAACAAGTCTGATTCCGGGCTGAGCACCATGGATGTGCCGTCTTGGATTGAGTTGCCCAAAGCTTCAAGTGAGCGATAGTAGTTAAAGAAATAGCTGTCTTGGCCATAGGCATCATTCAAGATGGTCGTCCGGGCACCATCGCCTTCACCGCGCAAGATTTCAGACGTTTTGTTAGCTTCTGCCAGCAAAACAGTCCGTTGCCTGTCAGCACCCGCACGAATCCGGGTGCGCTGCTCTTCACCCTTGGCCCGCAGGTCGGCCGCAGCGGCAATACGGTCAGACCGCATCCGATTATAAACCGATTCGGATGTCTGCTGTGGTAAATCGGTACGTCCGATCCGCACATCGACAACTTCGACACCAAACAGCGGCGCAGTTGTCCGCATCTCTGTCGCAATCCGCTCCATCAACTCGGCCCGCTTATCGGTCAAGATTTCCGCCAAAGCAATGCGACCAAATTCCGATCGCACGGCTGAGTTTAACCGTTGACCGAACAAGGATTGGAAGTTGGCGTCTGTCTGAGCCGCTTTGCGGAATTCCAATGGATCAACAATACGGTAGCGTAAGAAGCTGTCCACATCGATCCGCTTTTGATCCGACAAAATCACTTCTTGGGCCGGTGGGTTCATATCTAAAACCCGGTTATCAAAAAATTCGACATTTTGCAGAACTGGAATCTTGAAGTTCAGGCCGGGGTCTTTGATCACACGGACCGGATTACCAAACTGCAACACCATCGCTTGCTGGGTCTGATGCACGGTAAAGACCGCACTCAGGCCAACAAAAGCGAAGATGGCCAGAAAGATGCCGATCACGAGCATACGTGTGTTGTTCATTTTTCGCGTCCTTCTCTACTGGCTGTTTTTACGAAGTTCATTAAGCGGTAGGTAAGGCACGACGCCTGTTCCACCCGCTGAACCTGTTTGATCAATGATGATCTTGTCTGACCGCTGCAAAATGTCCTGCATGCGTTCCAGATACAGACGGCGCTTTGTTACCTCTGGATTGCCGCGATAGGCGGTCATCACCGAAATAAACCGTTGGGCTTCACCTTCGGCTTCAGCCACGACCTTTGATTTATAGGCACGGGCTTCTTCGATCATCCGCTGCGCTTCGCCTCGGGCACGGGGCAGAATGTCGTTTGAATACGCCGTCGCTTCGTTAATGAAGCGATCTTGGTCTTGGCGGGCACGCTGCACATCGTTGAAAGCGTCGATAACGTCTTGCGGCGGATCCGCCTGTTGCAGCTTGAGATCATCAATCAAAACACCAGAACCGTAATCATCCAAGATGCGTTGCAGCAATTCCTCGGTGGCAACTTCGATTTCGACCTTCTTTTGCGTCAAGGCATCGTCCAGCGGACGTTGACCGATCACTTCGCGCATCGCACTTTCGGCCGCCACCTTTACGGTCTCTTCTGGGTTGCGAATATTGAACAAGTAATCTGCCGCGTTCTTGATTTTCCACTGCACCACAAAATCCAGATCGACGATGTTTTGATCGCCGGTCAGCATCAGACTTTCTTTTTGCAGCTCATTGCCGCGGCCAGTCCCAGCACCCAACCCACCACTTGACCGAAAACCAATCTGGATGGTGTTGACCCGGGTGACTTCAGGGACGATCACATCGCCCAACGGTGACGGCAGCCAATAGTTCAGACCTGGCGAGGTGAGTTTGACGAACTTACCGAACATCAACTCCACACCTTGCTGGCCCGGTTGAACCCGGTAAAAGCCCGTCGCCATCCAAATGGCCACAATCAACAAGATCGCCAGCGGAATCAGCTTTCCGCCACCAAAACGGCCTGGCATGAACTTTCTGATCTGCTCCTGTGAGCGCTTGAGCATCTCTTCAATGTCAGGGGGAGGTGATCCACCCGGTGGGCGTTGACCGCCACCACCGCCGCTGCCTCCGCCCCAAGGGCCTTGACCGCCACCGCCGCCCCACGGGCCACCGCCGCCACCTTTTGGGTTCCATGCCATATGCTTGTCTGTCCTGTCTACCAATGCCGGGTCCATCCGGCTGTTCATCACCCCGTTTTAGATGGGGCCGCCACGCATGTGGCGAAAACGCTTGTAATTCGTGCGTTGGGTTCTACGTCTCTGGTTTCTACGTCTCTCTGGCCGCTTTAACCAGGGGGTTCATGCCCTGAATATTCGGTTCGGGTGCAATATGTTCAGACAAAGCGGAGTTTTCAAGGATGACGGGCATCGATCAAGAAACAGTTTTAGCGGCACTGCGGTCTGTGCAAGACCCGGACAAGGGTCAAGATGTCGTGTCTTTGGACATGGTAAAAGGCCTTCAGATCAAAGATGGGCATGTCGCTTTTGCGTTGGAAGTTGAGGCAGAGCGCGGCCCAAAGCTTGATCCGCTGCGGAAATTGGCCGAGAAAACTGTGTTTGATTTGCCCGGCGTTGTCACCGCAACCGTCGTGCTGACTGCTGAGCGCGCTGCTGCACAAAAAAATGCGGCCGCTCCAGCAAGTGCACCAACTGCCGGTGGTGCGGCGCGCGCGCCGCAAAGCGAAATGTTGCCGAATGTGAGCAAGATTATTGCCGTTGCCAGTGGTAAGGGCGGCGTTGGCAAGTCAACAACCACGGCCAACTTGGCCCTTGGGTTTGCCGCCAATGGCCTGCGGGTCGGCGTTTTGGATGCCGATATCTATGGCCCCTCCATGCCCCGCATGTTCGGTATTTCCGGACGGCCAACGGCATCAGACGGGCAAAAACTTGATCCATTGGAAAATTACGGCATCAAAGTGATGTCGATGGGCTTCTTGGTCGATGAAGAAACCCCGATGATCTGGCGGGGGCCAATGATTCAATCGGCGCTGGAACAAATGATGCGCGACGTCAACTGGGGCACCCTGGACGTTTTGGTGGTTGATATGCCGCCAGGCACCGGCGATGCCCAATTGACCATGTCGCAGCGCGTTCCCTTGGCAGGTGCGGTGATTGTCTCGACGCCGCAGGACATTGCCCTGTTGGATGCCCGCAAGGGCCTGAATATGTTCCGCAAGGTTGATGTGCCGGTTTTGGGCATCATTGAGAACATGAGCTACTTCTTGTGCCCGGATAACGGCATTCGCTATGACATTTTTGGCCATGGCGGCGCGCGGCGCGAAGCGGAACGTCTGGGCGTGCCGTTCTTGGGCGAAGTGCCGATTGAGATTGCCATCCGCGAAACATCTGATGGCGGGCGTCCGATCACGATTTCCATGGCAGACAGCGAAACGGCCAAAACCTATCGTAGGATGGCAGAAACTGTGTGGGCGGCGGTTTCTGAGGCTTCGAGCACCGGCCCTAGGATTGTTATCAATTAAGGTGACATAATTAAGGTGACATAGAGTTTAATTGGTTTTTGTTTGTGTCACCTTAATTAAGTGACGCAAGCACCCGTCGCGGTCTGGCTGAAAATCTTGGGTGATCCACCAGGTCTCTGTCGCGGTCAAAAGCTGGCCGACGCGCGGGCCTGCACTGACACCAAGATTAAGAACGTCTGTGCCGCCAATCGGAAACGTGGGGCGCTGATAATCACGCATGGTTTCAAACACGGATGTCCATTTTTGGAGGGCATCGCCACTTTCGGCCCAGGTGAGAGCAGCGCGATCCTGAACCGCCACAATGCCATCTTGGTAGAGCGCCGTTTGAAGATCATCAAGAGAGTCACCTGATGCCATTTTCAGCACGCGGTCAGAGTCTGCATTTGATAGTTTCAGCGCGGCAGCGACCGTTTCGGCATCTTCGAGCGTATGAACTGAAACCACGCCCAAACGTCGCACTGGGTTTGGCGACAATCCAAACGCCGTGTTATTTTCGAGATCAATGACGCGACGTAAGCGGCTCATGTCTGGTGCTACGGGAATAAGCGCAGCCCAAACTCCAGTTTCAATCATCGCGTTGAGCGCCGCCATAGGATCATCTGCACCAAGTAATTTCAGAATTTCGACGCGGATGCGTTCTTTTGCCAAGGCACCCAAATCGCCCGCCGCCGCGCGGCACGCTGTCAGGGCATCAGTATCGGGGGCACCCTTACCAAAAAGCGCAAAGAACCGAAAGAAGCGTAGCACGCGCAAGCGATCCTCGATGATCCGTTCAGCCGCGTTGCCAACAAACCGAACACGACCGTGTTTCAGGTCTGCAATACCATCAAAAGGATCATAGACCGTGCCATCACGGGTGGCTGAGAGCGCATTAAACGTGAAGTCACGCCGGGCCGCATCGATACCCCAATCCTCGGTCCAGGCGACCGTGGCATGGCGACCGTCGGTTTCGACGTCTTGCCGCAAGGTTGTGATTTCAAAAGTTTTTTTACCAATCAACGCGGTGACCGTGCCGTGCGACAAGCCGGTTGGGATGGTGCGAATGTCGGCGGCTTCTAGCAACGCCATAATCCGTTCTGGCCGCTCCGGTGTTGCGATGTCGATGTCGGTGATGGGGCGGCCAATCAGGGCATCGCGAACACAACCGCCAACGACCCGTGCTGCTTTTCCGTCAGCCTCAAGGGCATCAAAAACCGCGCGTGTTTCAGCGCAAGTCAGCCATGGCTCATTCGCCAATAACGGGCCGCTCATCGCTATCCCTACTCAAAACTGGGCGGAACAATCTTGCCGTCTTCCCACCTGGGTGGCTGATAAACCCCGGCATCGGGGGAATCGCCAGAGGTATAGGCAATCACACTCAGCATGATGATCACCAGCAGAGCACCGGACCCGATCAGCCACGGCCACGGACCATCCGACAACTTCGGAGCCACCGTGCCTTGGGCCTTTGATTTGCGCGTGGCAAACCAAACCCACGTCAAATAGCACAGTGTTGGTAGAAGAAACGGAAGAACATATTGAACCAGAACGCGCATGGGTCGCCTTTATAGGTTACACGAGTGACTACAGGGGGGACTGGGCCGCTTCCGCCGCCGTGGGGTGCACCGGAACCGGAGGTGGCACGGCATCCTCGCCAGCCAGAATTTCATAAAAGTTCCGCACCATACCCGCCGTGGCCCCCCAAATAAAACGTGGCCCATAGGGCATGGCATAGAACCGCCAAGACTGCCCGTTCTTTTCGCGCAAATGGCGGGCATGGTTGCTTGGGTCCATCAGAAATGACAAGGGCACCTCAAAAACATCAGCGACCTCAAATGAGTCTACCTGAAGCGGGTAAGGTGGCGTGATCAACCCAACAACAGGCACCACCGTAAATCCTGTTCCGGTGATATAGTCATCCAAGCGGCCAATTATGCTAACGGATGATCGCGGCACGCCGACCTCTTCTTCGGTTTCACGCAAGGCCGCGTCCGTTGGGGTCGCGTCATGATCTTCCAGCCGCCCCCCTGGAAAGCTGATCTGACCAGGATGATGGTCTAAATGATCGGTGCGCTGGGTCAGCAGCACAGAAAGGCCTGATGGATTTTGAATCAACGGCACCAAAACGGCAGCCTTCATCAACGCATCCAGTCCTGTCGGTGCACGACCGGGGTTTTCCCGGTGTGTGCCCATGTTCACGACAGCGCCGGTTGCCCGGCATTGATCGCGATCCGCGAGTCGTTGGGCGATGTGATCGGGGTTTATCAACCGGGCTAAGTTCATATCGCTTCCGCCTGATCCAAGCGAAAAAACGTCCCGTGCGACCATACGCCATAATCGCCAGATGCAGCCTCGACGGCGAGATCGGCCACATCATAGAAAACCGAGCGCAGCAATCGGGCCTCTAATCCGTTGCGAACCATCGCATATGGCCGAGGCTCGCCTGTTTCCAGATCATGCTGAACCCGCAGGGGGTGGTCGGCATCAATCGGGATAATATCGCCCAAATTGGTGCGAAGAGACAGATTTTGCGTCTCGTCATTACCGTCAGCGATCAATTCCACAGCGATAAACGGCGCATCTGCGACGGGAATACGGCCCATTTCAACCGGCGTAACCAGCCAGTAAGAGCCGTCGTCGGCCCGCTCTAAGACACTGGCAAACAGGCGAACCAAGCCCATCCGCGTGATCGGGCGGCCCTCATGGATCCAGGTGCCATCGGCCTCAATCCGCATCGCCAGATCGCCAGAAAACGTCCGTCCGCGCGATTGGGCCTTGAGTTCGCCGTCAGGATCGCCAGATCGTGAGCCAGAGTGAGATAACGAGACCCCTTTCCCGGCGCTGGGCAACACTGCCATACTATCGTCGTCATTCGGGTTCATGCGTTTGGCCGCTGTGTGAGCATTGTTAGAATTAGGCGGGGCGATTGTGCAAGGCCCCTTTTGGATAGGTAAGGAGAAACAGTCTTGGCCACAACCGCTGCCGATGATCTTACAACGCAAAACGGATCGACAGAAGCCCCGTCCTCTGGTGCTGCGTCCTCTGGCGACATTGAAAACCAGATTGCCGACCTAACCGACCGCTTATCAACGGCCCGCGCCGCCATTGGCAAAGCCATCTTTGGCCAAGAACGGGTGGTCGAAGAAACGTTGATTACCATTTTGGCCGGTGGCCACTTGCTACTGATTGGCGTGCCTGGCTTGGGCAAGACCCGATTGGTCGAGACCCTGGGCACGGTTTTGGGTCTGGAAGACCGCCGCGTACAGTTCACCCCTGACCTGATGCCTGCCGATATTTTAGGATCGGAAGTCTTGGAAGAAAATGAATCCGGTCGGCGTAGCTTTCGGTTCATCAAAGGCCCGGTCTTTTGCCAACTGTTGATGGCCGACGAAATCAACCGTGCCAGCCCGCGCACCCAATCAGCGCTGTTGCAAGCGATGCAAGAACAGCGCGTATCGGTGGCGGGACAGTATCATTCTCTGCCCCATCCGTTTCACGTGCTGGCGACGCAAAACCCGCTGGAGCAAGAAGGCACCTATCCCCTGCCCGAAGCGCAGCTCGACCGATTCTTGATGCAAGTCACCGTCGACTACCCCGACCTTGCCGCAGAGCGTGAAATTTTGATATCAACGACGGGCGCTGATGAAGCCCCTGTCAAAACGATTATGGATTCTGACACGTTACAAGATGCGCAACGATTGGTGCGGCAGGTGCCGGTCGGCGATAGTGTCACCGATGCGATCCTTTCCATCGTTCGTGCTGGGCGCCCGGAAACCACCGACCTTGACCTGGTCCGCGACCATGTGGCGTGGGGACCCGGTCCGCGCGCCAGCCAAGCGCTGACGTTGGGTGTCCGCGCACGGGCCTTGATGCAAGGACGCCTTGCCCCCAGCATCGATGATGTTCGCGCCCTGGCCCACCCCATCTTGCGACACCGCATGGCCTTATCATTTGCCGCGCGGGCGGAAGGCGTGACACTATCCCAAGTGATCGACACCCTTATCGAACGGGCTGACGGCTAAGCCCACACACCATGCCAAGCGCACGTACCTCGCCCAACACAGCAGCCGCGCTGCACCACCAAGCCGAAGGGGCAGCCGCAAGACTGCCTGCCCTGATGATTGCTGCTGAGAGGGTCGCCAGCACCATTGCCCAAGGCGTACATGGCCGCAGACGCATTGGCCAAGGCGAAGCGTTTTGGCAGTTCAGACCCTACGCCGACGGCGATGCGATCAGCCGCATTGATTGGCGACAATCGGCAAAGTCAGACCGGGTTTACATTCGCGAAACCGAATGGGAAGCCGCGCAAAGCATCTGGATTGCCCGCGACGCGAGCCCGTCGATGGACTACCGATCGTCACCAAACCTGCCGACCAAACGCGAACGCGCTGATCTGATCGCCTTGGCCTTGGCGGTTCTGCTGATCAGAGGCGGTGAACACGTTACCCTGCATGGAACCGGCATGCCGCCCAGAACAGGGCGCGCCACGCTAACGCGGCTGGCGGCGCATCTGACCAACAACGATGGCACCATGCCTGTTGCCGGAACCAAACCCGTGGTCCCGCGTCATGGAACCCTCATCGTGATCGGCGATTTCTTGGAACCGCGCGAAGCGATTGCTGATATGGTGCGCGACCATGCGGCGCGCGGCGTGCGCGGACACCTTGTTCACATCATTGATCCCGCAGAATCCAGACTGCCGTTCGATGGTCGCGTCCGATATGAAGGCCTTGAAGGCGAAGCTTCGTTGCTGATTGGGCGCACCGAATCCGTCCGCGACGACTACCGACAATTTTTTTCAGAGCGCCTCGACGCGGTTCGCAGTTTTGCGACCCAAGCCGGTTGGCGATATGATCGCCACATAACTGAACGTCCAGTCGAGCCAACCTTGCTGGCCCTGTACGCCGCCCTGAGTGAACCCGGAAGATCGTTTGACCATGCTTGATCTCGGTGCCATTGGATTTCTTACACCCTGGGTTCTTACCGGGCTTGTCGCCTTGCCCGTCATTTGGTGGCTGCTGCGTGTAACTCCGCCGAGCCCTGTTGTGCAGGCCTTTCCACCGATCAGATTGCTCGCCCGGCTGACGGGGCAAGAAGAGAGTCCGGCTCACACACCGTGGTGGATTTTGCTGCTGCGGATGCTGATTGCGACCGCCCTTATTGTTGCCGGATCTGGCCCGGTTGGGCATCCACAATCCGATGCGGTAACGGGAACAGAGCCCACAACACCCCTTGTTATTGTGGTCGACAATGGATGGCCCGCCGGTGCGCACTGGACAGCGATCACGGAACAAGCAAGTCGGTTGCTAGACCTCGCCGACCGACGCGGGCGTTCTGTCGTTTTGCTGCCGACAGCAGCAGACGCTCAACCAGATATCGCCCAACCAATTGTCGCGACATCAGCCCTGTCCGCGCAAACAATGCTTGGTCAGGTGCAACCCCGCCCGTGGGCGGCAGACCGGTCGGCCACCGGCGAAGCGCTGTCTGTTTTCGCAGAAACCGTGCCGGGTGGTATTCAACTCTACTGGCTGAGTGATGGCGTCGCTGCCCCATCAGACGCCGCTTTCATTGAAACGCTAAACCGCGTCGCTGGCCCGGCTGGGCTGACCCTATTCGCGCCGCAACCATCGGGTATTGGCTTCGCCCAAGTGGCACCAGCCAGAGACGGTTTTCAGATCAGCTTAACCCGACTGACGGACCAAGGGACTGAAACAGTAGACGTGCGCGCTTTCGCCGAAGACGGTACCATTGCCGCCACCCTACCGATCACCTTTCCCGCCGGGTCCCGTGTCGCCAATGCTGGCATGGTTGTGCCCACAGATTTACGCAATCAAGTTCAACGATTGGACATTGAAAGTATTGAGACGGCCGCCGCCGTGACGTTGGTAGACGAGCGCTGGCGGCGGCGCCCGGTTGGCTTGGTCGCCCGACCTGGCGAGACGGATCGGCCGCTGACCGGGTCCTTGTTTTACGTATCACGGGCACTAGATCCCATTGCCGATGTCTCTAAATTTGCACCGAATGGTCTACCCGATGCGTTGGTTGATCGCCCGTTATCGGTGGTTGTTGCCGCCGATCCTGCCCCGTTTGATCCGAGCATCACGAACCGCTTAACCAATTGGATCAACACCGGTGGCATCTTTTTGCGGTTTGCTGGGCCGCGACTGTCGGCGGCGATTGGCGACGATGAGATAACGCCGCCTGATTTGGTGCCGCACGCGCTACGCCCGGGGGACCGTGCCTTCGGCGGGGCCATGACCTGGGCGCGTGCCGCAACCCTGCAACCATTTGACGATGCCTCACCGTTTGCAGGCCTTTCCATCCCGGACGACGTCACCATTCAACGGCAAGTATTGGCGCAACCCTCAATCGATGTCGAAACGAACACTTGGGCACGGCTGCAAGATGGCACACCCTTGGTGACAGCCCGGCAAATCGGCAAAGGGTGGATCGTGTTCTTTCACGTAACAGCCAATGCGGCTTGGTCGACATTGCCGTTATCAGGGCTCTTTGTTGATATGTTAGAGCGCGTTATATCAATGAGCGCCGGTGTCGCCGCTCCGCCAACCGATGCCCAACTCCGGCTGGTTCAGGGCGTTGATGGCTTCGGCGATATCGGTGCGGCAAGCGCTGGCGCAAGACCCATCGCAACCAGTGCCGTTGACACATGGCAAGCATCACCAAGCCATCCACCCGGACTTTATGCCGCAAGCGGTTTCGGTCGTGCCCTCAATTTGCGGGCATCACCAGAAACATTTGCACCGCTGAATACCACGATGCTCAACGCCGATCAGGTGGCCTATGGCAGCCGATCAGAAACCGACCTGCGGGGAGTGTTCATTGGGCTTGCGGCCCTGCTGTTCTTGCTCGATCTGTTGGTCAGCCTGGGATACCGCGGGTTATTGCCCGGCGTGCGGGCCAAGGCTGCGGCAGCCAGTTTGGCACTCGTAGCACTATTCATACCGGGGTTTGCATCCGCACAGGCACCCCCTGTCACTGTTGCCGATGAAAACATCCTGAGCCTGAGTCCACGCATCGGCTATGTCAAAACCGGCGATGCCCGCGTGGATGACATTGTCCAAGCGGGCATTTGGGGCCTGAGCATGATTGTGCGGCGGCGCACGGCGGCAGAGTTGGGCGACCCCGTGGCCGTTGATCCCGAAACCGATGAGCTTTCGTTATATCCGCTGATCTATTGGCCCTTGGCCGACACTCAACCCCTGCCCAGCGCCAGCACAGCCCGCCACGTGCAGCAGTATTTGGCGGCCGGTGGTATGATTGTTTTTGATACCCGCGACGCTGGCGGTAATGGCGCGGGGGGAAACACCTTACGTGCCGTGGCGGAAATTCTTGATCTGCCACCCATGACCCGCGTCGCCCAAGATCATGTTCTGACCCGCAGCTTCTTTTTGTTGCGATCCTTCCCAGGGCGCTGGCAGACCGGCGGCGTTTGGGTTGATGCCCAAGGGGCGACCACGAATGACGGCGTTTCTAGCGTCATCGCAGGCAGCAACGATTGGGCCGCAGCCTGGGCGATGGACGATCAACTGCGCCCGATGGTCGCGGTGGTGCCCGGCGGTGCCCGACAGCGTGAAATGTCCTTCCGCTTTGGCATCAATTTGGTGATGTATGCCCTGACCGGAAATTACAAAGAAGACCAAGTTCACATTCCCGAAATTCTGCGCAGGCTCGGTCAATGACGGACGCAGGCGTGATCGGCGGCATTGTATTTTACCCGTTGGTGCCGGTATGGGTCATTGGGGCCTTTGCCTTGGTTGGCGTGCTCTTGATTGCTTTGGCCGTGTTACGGGGTGGTAAGGCGTGGGGTTGGCGGATTGCTGCCTTGGCCTTTATTGCGGTGGCACTCGCTGATCCCCGCATCGCCCGCGAAAACCGTATTGCTGAAACCGACATCGGCCTGTTGATCATCGATGAAAGCGCGAGCCAACGGTACGGTGATCGCACCGCCCTGTCTGAAACGGCAGCCATCGCGTTGACCACAGCCGCCGAGGGTTTTGATGATCTCGACATGCGCGTTGTCCGCGTGACACCGGATAAGGGGTCTGACGGCACACGCCTCTACCGCACCCTGAACGAACAAGCCGCCTTAATCCCAAAAGACCGCTTTGCCGGGGCCGTTCTGATTACCGATGGCCAAGTCCATGATGTACCGATGGTGTTGGACCGTTCCGCCGCCACCGCACCCGTTCATGTGCTGCTGAGCGGCACCAAAGGCGAAACAGACAGGCGACTGATTATTGATGGCGCGCCGGGTTATGCCATTGTCGATACGCCATTTACAATTGAACTGACCGTTGATGATGCGGGCGTTGCCCCGACAGGGACCCGCGTGGTCGTCACGATCAGCCGCGAAGGGGTACCGATTGAAACCGTCAATACACGGATCGGGGCCACGGCAACCGTCGAGGTTTCCGTCTCACGGGCGGGTCCCACCGTGTTTGAAGCCTCTGTCGAGCCCTTAGATGGAGAGGTCTCAGCCCTGAACAATCGCGCTTTAGTCACCGTGAACGGGGTGCGAGATCGCTTGCGGGTGTTGCTGGTTTCGGGCCAGCCGCACAACGGGGAACGCACGTGGCGGAACCTTTTGAAATCTGACCCGGCTGTTGACTTGGTGCATTTCACAATTCTGCGCCCGCCTGAAAAAGATGATTTTACACCGCTGAATGAATTGGCGCTGATCACGTTTCCGGTTCAGGAACTGTTCGAAGAAAAGCTAGAAGACTTCGACCTGATCATTTTTGACCGCTACATCGTCCGCGATGTATTACCGCCGTCTTATATGCGCAACATTGCGCTTTACCTCGAAGAGGGCGGTGCCTTGCTGTTTGCTGATGGTCCAGAATTGGCGGGCCTTCGCAGCCTGTATCGCACCCCGTTGGGGGAGATCATGCCCGTGGTGCCGACCGGCGAGGTGATCGAACAACCGTTTCGGCCAACGCTAAGTGACGATGGTGCGCGTCATCCAGTGACCGCTGACTTGCGAGCCACAGGCGGCCAGTGGGGTCGGTGGTTCCGGCAAATTGAGGGGGACGTGCGCCGCGGTCACGTTGTCATGACCGGCGTGGATGGCCGCCCGTTGATGGTGTTGGACCGGTTTGGTGAAGGCCGTGTCGCGCAAATCCTCAGCGATCAAATTTGGCTCTGGGCGCGCGGTTTTGAAGGCGGCGGCCCCCATGCCGAAACCCTGCGCCGCATGGCCCATTGGCTGATGCGCGAGCCAGACCTGGAAGAAGAGGCCCTGACCGCTCAGGCAACAAAAGACGGCCTGCTTATTACTCAGCGCAGCATGGGCACGACCAGTGCTCAAGTCACTGTCACGCTGCCCGATGGGTCAACGGAAGCCGTTCCGTTGGTGGCGGAGACACCCAACGCACCGGCTTTGGGCCGTTTCGAGACCGATGCGCAGGGTTTATTCACAATCAATGATGGAACCCTCACAACGCGCGTGGCGTTGGGCGCACGCAACCCGCTGGAGATTGCCGATTTGCGGGCGGTGGAGACCCGGCTGCGTCCCCTGGCTGCGGCAACCGGCGGATCGGTGACATGGCTGACGGCTCAGGTTCCGACGCTGCGCCGGGTTGATGCCGACCGCAACACCGCCGGGCGTGGCTGGATTGGGCTGACCCGAGGTGGCGTTTCCACCGTCCGCGGTGTTGTTGAAACGCCGTTAATGCCGGGTTGGTTACTGATGGTTCTGGGTGTGGGCCTGACGCTGCTGGCCTGGCGCAGAGAATCGCGGTGATTGGCTAACCGGTTTCCCACGGCGGATGCGGCTGAAAGGCTCCTGCCAGATGATCAACAAACGCCCGCACTTTGGCCGATAGATGGCGATTGTGGGGGTAAACGGCATAGACGCCCGCACCCGGTCTCTGAACGACGCGGATGTTTTCCGGCGACACCAAGAGACCATCGCGGATGGCTTGACCCAAGATAAAGTCGGGCGAGATCGCAACACCCGCATCCGCCACCAGCGCGGCGCGGATCACATCGCCATTGTTGGTTGAGAGGATCGGCGCGACCCGCACCTCATGTGCCGCATCTGCCGCATCGTGAACCAACCAGCGGTCTGGCTGGGGTAACAAGGAATACACCAAACATCGATGGCGTTTCAGATCATCTGGCACCTGTAACGGCGGTGCCTGTTCCCAATAGCGAGGCGATGCCGCCATGACGGTGCGAAAAGGCGCCACCCGCCGGGCAATGAGACTGGAATCTTCAAGTTGGCCAATTCGAATGGCGACGTCATAGCCCTCATCAACCACATCAACGAAGCGATCGTTCAACTCCATCGAGACCGTGACCTCTGGGTAGATGTTCATAAAATCCGCAATCACCGGCCCCAGATACAAAATACCGAATGAAACCGGCGCATTGATCCGCAAGGTGCCGCGCGGTTCCACCTGCATCGACGTGACGGCGCGTTCGGCCTCATCAATCTCTGCCAAGATGCGGAGGCACCGTTCATGAAAGGCACGGCCAACCTCTGTCAGGCTGATGCGGCGGGTTGTGCGGTTGAGCAATCTGGCGTGCAAACGATCTTCCAGGCGCGATACGCGCTTGGATGCGGCAGCCTTTGAGATGCCCAAATCGCGGGCCGCTACGGAAAATCCACCCAAATCGACGACCCGAGCAAAGACGGTCATATCGGTGAAATTATCCATGGACTGCCTTTATTGTTTCGATAATAGAAACAATCATATTCAAATTTTATGGATTATCAAATTTATTGATGCAGCCTATCTTCACGCCATCAACAACACACCCTTTCGGAGAGAGACCTATGAGAACGCTTCTTGCCATCGACACCAGCCCTAGTAGCGATTCTGCATCACGCAGCTTGGTGGATCACTTTGTCACCCATTACACCACCACCAACCCAGGCACGACGGTTGTCCATCGTAATATTGGCACCGCCCCCCTTGCTCATCTCGACGACGAGCTGATCAACGGATTGCGCAAACAACCAGACGTTCTAACAGCGCGCCAGCAATCCGCGCGTGACGACTCTGACGCTATGGTCGCCGAAATGGCCGCCGCCGATGCCATCGTTATTGGCGCACCGATGCACAACTTCACCATCACCAGCGCGTTCCGCACGTGGATTGATCACATCGCCCGGCCCGGCGTTACCTTTGGCTATGATCCTGAAACTGGCCCCAAGGGCTTGCTCGCCGACAAACCTGTCTATGTGATTTCAACGCGCGGTGGGAAGTACGGTGAGGCCGATGCGGCCAATCCACACCCGGCTGATTTTCAATCGGACTACATTCGCCACATCTTCAAGTTCATCGGCATAACAAATGTTCAGTTCATTGCCGCGAACGGCATGGACATGGGTAATGAACCCCGCGCCGAAGGCCTAGAAGCCGCGCACCTCGGCATTGATGCAGCCATTGCTCATCTAAAATCGCAGCACGCTGCCTAACGTCATTTAAGGAGGAGCGGCTCCATGGGATTACTCATTGATGGCCAGTGGCATGACCAGTGGTACGATACAAAAAAAAGCGGCGGCACATTTGTCCGGTCTGATGCTCAGTTCCGCAACTGGGTCACGGTAGATGATGATGCCGACTTCAAACCGGAAAGTGGGCGCTATCATTTGTATGTGTCATATGCGTGTCCTTGGGCCCATCGCACACTCATCGTTCGCACCCTAAAAGGCCTAGCCGACCATATCAGTGTTTCGGTTGTTAGCTATGACATGTTGGAAAACGGCTGGACATTCGATGAGACGACGGGGTCAACGGGCGATGCGTTGTTTGGTGCACATTTCATGTTTGAGATTTATACCCGAGCGCAGGCGGATTATTCTGGCCGAGTAACCGTGCCTGTGTTGTGGGACACGCAAACCAACACCATTGTCTCAAACGAGTCGTCCGAGATTATCCGCATGTTCAACACGGCGTTCAACGACTTGCCGGGCGTGAACGCAGACCTAGATTTGTATCCAGAAAACCTGCGCGCCGACATTGATGAGATCAACGCGCGGGTCTACGACACCGTCAACAACGGCGTTTACAAAGCTGGTTTCGCGACCCAGCAAGACGCTTATGAAGGCGCTATCACGGCCCTGTTTGAGAGCTTGAATTGGCTAGAAGACATCTTAAGCGACCGGTTGCACTTGGTTGGCGACAACGTGACAGAAGCCGACTGGCGGCTGTTTACGACGCTGATCCGGTTCGATGCGGTGTATCACGGTCACTTCAAGTGCAACCTGCGAACGCTGGAAAGCTATCCCAACCTCGCCAGTTATGTGCGGGCGTTATACCAACATCCCGGCGTTGGCGAGACGGTCCATTTCGATCATATCAAAAAGCATTACTATCGGTCTCAAACCAGTATCAACCCGACGCAAATCGTGCCCACTGGCCCGGTGATTAATTTCACCACGCCGCACGGTCGCGACCCCATAGCGTCGGTCGCCTGACACAACACAAAGGACGATGTTATGACCGTAACCGTACAGCCCTTCGACACCCTTGGTGGGGCCAACCATGGCTGGCTGAATGCAAAACACCATTTCAGCTTTGCCGACTACCATGATCCCAACCGCATGGGCGTTGGCCCGCTGCGGGTGTGGAATGATGACACCATTCAGCCCGGCACCGGGTTTCCACATCACCCCCACCGGGATATGGAAATCATCACGTTTGTCCGTGAAGGCGCGATCACCCACGAAGACAACCTGGGCAACAAAGGCCGGACGGTTGCGGGAGATGTGCAGGTGATGAGTGCAGGCACCGGCATCGTGCATTCGGAATACAATTTGGAGGACGAGGTCACGCGCATCTTCCAAATCTGGATCATGCCGAACGCAACCGGCCACATACCACGCTGGGACGCCAAGGCATTTCCAAAGGCGGACGCCACCAACACTCATTTGGTGCCGTTGGCTTCTGGTCGTATGAAGGATACCGACGCAGACGCCTTGGCCATTCACGCTGACGCGGCGGTGCTTGCAGCCACGTTGGAGTCGGGCCAATCCGTGACCCATGCGTTGGAGTCGGGGCGGGCCTTGTATCTGGTCCCCGCCAAAGGATCCTTGATTGTTGAGGGTGAAGCCGTCTTAGAGCGCGACGGCGTCACGATCCGCGCGGATCAAGACAGGACCGTTACCATCGAAAGCCCTGACGGCGCAGAAGTGGTCGTGGTTGATGTGCCTTTGGATTTCTAAATACGTTTAGGTTTTGCGGCCCTGGCGGGAGGCCCCTACACTGCCGCCATGGCCAAACCTGTTGATCCCAGCACAGCAATTCCAGACACGACGGCGGCGACCCAGAAAGCGCTTAGGTCGCTGTCTCGTAAATGCCCACACATGCGCAAAGCCATTAAGCTGTGCGGACCGCCTCCGGTGCGCGGTGTCGATACGGGATTCGATGGTCTGTGCCGCATCATCATCGACCAACAGGTTTCAAAAGCCGCAGGCGCGGCCATCTGGAAAAAACTCGAAGCAGGCGTTGGCGGCACCGTCACACCCGGTACCGTGCTGCGTAACGCGCCTGAAGACTTGGGCACCATGGGCCTAAGCCGGGCCAAAGTGACATACATCACCGGCATGGCCGAAGCGGTTGCCGCCGGTAATCTGGATATTGACGGACTTGCAAGCGCCTCTGATGACGATGTGATGGCGTCCCTAACAGCGCTGAAAGGTATCGGCAGATGGACAGCAGAGGTTTACTTACTGTTCGGCCTACAACGGCCTGACGTGTTTCCGTCTGGTGACTTAGCCCTGCAAATCGCCGGTGGTCGCTTGGTTGGCCTAAACGAGCGCCCGTCGATCAAAGAAATGGATGCGATTGCTGAAACGTGGCGACCTTACCGATCTGTTGCCGCGCGCATGCTGTGGATGTTTTATCGGTTCGGAACTGATCATTCACCAGGCGGCTGACCAAACAGCATAGTTTTGATGGTTTCCGTTAGGTGTTGGATATCGAAGGGTTTCGTCAAGTACGCCTGAAATCCTGCGGCGGCACCCGCATCAACACTGTCTTTCATGGCTGCCGCAGTAACGGCAATAACCGGGATATCACGGGTTTGCGGATTCTTTCGCAACACACTTAGGGCCTCAATGCCGCTCATGCCCGGTAGATTAATATCCATCAGTATCAGGTTAGGCCGTTTTTCGTTCACCACGACAAGGCCATCCTCGGCGGTGCGCGCAACGATGAGCGTTACGTGCGCAATCCGGCGTATGACCTGTTCCATAAGCTCCACATTGGCTGGATTATCTTCAACATACACAACCAGCCCTTCGGTCAGATCGGAAGAAGGAGCCGCCGTCGTCTTCTCTTGTTCTACGTGGCCACCGGATTTGATCGGCTTTGTGTTGACCTCAACAGCGGGAAACTCAATCCAAAACGTACTGCCCGCTCCGGTGACACTTTCAACCCCGATGTTGCCTTGCATCACCTCGACAAGCTGCCGCGTGATATATAAACCGATCCCAGTCCCTTCTATCTCGCCGCGCTCTTTCCCCAATCTATTAAAGGGTTCGAACAGTTCAGATTGTTGTTCCGCAGCGATACCCTCGCCCGTATCTTGAACGGCGATGCGGACGCGGTCGCCGCGTTGATCTGTGCACGTCAGGGTTACAAGTCCGCCGACCTTGTTATACTTGATGGCGTTAGACAAAAGATTGATCAGCGCTTGGCGCAACCGTGTCGGGTCCCCCATGAACGTGGCCGTGGCCGTCACATCGCTGTTGAGCGTGATCCCCATTTGGTCTGCCTGCGTGCGAACCAGCGCCAAGCTTTCTGCAATAACGGCCGGCAAGTCTATGGGTTCGCGTGCCAGGTCAATTTTTCCAGAGTCAATTTTTGACAAATCAAGAACCTGATTGAGCAACTCCAAGAGATGATTGCCACTGTGCATAATGTGATCAACACAGTCTTTCTGGAACGTCGTTAACGGCTGCTGGTCATCTAACGTCAAAATTTGCCCGAATCCTAATATCGAATTCATAGGGGTTCGAAGTTCATGGCTCATAGACGACAGGAATTCAGATTTCACCTGGTTGGCTTTGATGGCTTCTTGTCTGGCTTCCTCAAGTTCTGTGACATCTGTGACGACGGCACCCAAACCTGTCACGTTTTGGTCCGCATCAAAAACGGGGAACTTCACCGCGCGCAGAATACGATTGCCAAATTCTGTTTCCGCGCACTGATCTTCAACGGAAACCTCGCCTGTTTCAAGAATACGACAATCATGGTTCCGAGCCCGACCGCCAAAATCTTCGCCGTGAATTTCTTCTGGAAACTTTCCCATCACCTCAGAGTTTTTGACATCAAACAACACTTCGTACCGACGGTTTATTTCAATGTATCGACCTTCGGCATCTTTCAAATACAGCTCGACAGGTGCGTTATCAAAAATCGCCCGCATTCGATTCTGACTTTCAGTCAATTCTTGCGTTCGGTCTCGAACGATATTCTCTAACCGATCATGTGAGTCGGCGAGGGCCTGGGCAACGGCCTTGCGTTCCGTAATATCTTCGATGATGGAAACAAAACGCGGCGTCTGTGAGTCGCCTTCGCAGAGCAGGGTTATCCATCGGTTGGTCCATACCACGCCGCCGTCTTTGCGGATGTAGCGTTTTTCACCGGAGTAACTTTGTCGATGACCATCGATGAGTTCCTGACTATCCGCCTTCATCGCTGGTTGATCTTCAACGGGTGTGACGTCGAGCGCGGTCATCGTCAGCAATTCATCGGCGGTATAGCCCAAAATATCACAATGCCGCTGATTGACCATCAGCCACTGTGGTGCCGCCGGGTTTGCTGCGCTGATGGCCATACCAAAAACATTTTGCTGAAACAAAGCATCGACCAGATGCTGTGGCGAAAAACCGTTTAACACTGAAAACATAGTCCCCCACTTCCAGAGAAAATTTTGCCTTTTCGACTACAATTAAGCAATTGCTCCGAAAATTTTGGAGACGCATATTTAAGCAGACAGCCGGTCAATCAAAGATTTCTGCTTTGCCCCCCAGGGCTGCGCACCATCCAGTTGTGCGCAAAGACTCATGATCTTTTCATCTTCGCCAAATGCTGCCGCGAAGTGAACACCAACCGGCAAGTCATCCTCTGACCAATGCAACGGCAGTGACATTGCTGGTTGGCCACTGGCGTTGAAGACGGCTGTGAAGGGCGAGTAATCAAATACACCACCAGGCCCCATGCGATAGTTGGCAAAGTCTTCATTGTCCGGTTTTAATGTGCCAACGGTGATGGGGGGCGCGGCGAGTGTTGGTGTCAGCAGAATATCCCAATCGACGAACACTTGTGCCATGCGCCGACCAAAACTGTGAATAACACCGACCGCCGATAAATAATCGGCCCCCGATACGGTATCAGCCAGCTTCAGCGCGCCCCGTGTAACGCCTTCAATATCTTCTGATTTTGGATCAGTGCCGTGCGCCCCACCGCGCATCCAAAGCGCTGTTCCACACGCAACAATATTGGTCCAAGCCTTCATCATTTTTGCGGTGTCAATGATATCGGTGAACTCATCAACGTCGTGGCCTAAATCAGATAACAGCGTGGCCGTCTTATGAACCGCCGTTTGGCACTCATTGTGAACTGGCTTGCCATCCAGCGTTCGGGCACAAACGGCAATACGCAAACGCCCTGGATCACGCGACATTGCCTCTGTAAACGTGCCAGACAAGGGCGGTGGAAAATAAGGCGCGCCGAGGTCTGGCCCCTGCGTCACATCAAACAGCGCTGCCGTATCGCGAAGGCTGCGGGTTAAGAACCCATCAATCGCCATCCCCGCCCAACCTTCACCAGCGACGGGGCCATCTGGCATACGGGCACGGGTAGGCTTAAAGCCAACAAGGCCGCAACTGGACGCCGGTATACGAACAGAGCCGCCACCGTCTGACCCATGCGCGGCGGGTAGCATCCCTGCCGCAACCGCCGCCGCAGCGCCACCCGATGAGCCGCCAGAGGTATGGTTCAGATTCCAAGGATTCCGTGTTGGACCGCCATAAACTTGAGATTCCGTGACCGGGCCAACGCCTGCTTCTGGCGAGGTGGTCCGGCCGAACGTGACCAATCCTGCGCGCTTCAAACGCACATAGAGTTCCGAATCATAGGTATAACGTTGGTTCGCAAAATGATTCGATCCATTGTTGGATGGGAAATCGACGGCCTCTGCCCCTAAATCCTTCAACAAAAAGGGCACGCCTTTGAAGGGGCCATCGGGCAGGCCATCTTCGATCATCTGTCGCGCCGTTTGTTCGGCTAGCATCACAACCGCATTTAACGCCGGGTTACGGCTCTCGACGCGGGCAAGCGCGGCATCCAACAACTCAGTGGGACTTACCTCGCCCACACGCACCAAGTCAGCCAGCCCCACAGCGTCATACTGATCGTATTCGAAAGACATGATACCCTCTTTTTTACCAGCGCCCAAAAAACGAAGGACCCAACCGGGTCCCTCGCCTTGTTGTCAAATAAAGAACGGCGTAGCCTTACTTCGTCAGCTCGGTCCAGATCGCCGTGTAAATGTCGTTGGCTTCTTTTGAACAGGCTGGCAAGAAATGACCAGCGGCCTTGAATTCATCAGGAATGATGATTTCACGCGCTGTCGCCATGTCGGCTGGCATGTAGGCTTCTGAGCCGGTAATCCCATTGGCGTACCGAGCAAAGCTGGAAATCAAGCCTGCATTTTCTGGATGCATGACAAAGTTTTGGAACAGTTTGGCGTTTTCCATGTTCTTGGCATCTTTCAACACCATCAAACTATCCATCCAAAGCAGGTATCCTTCTTTGGGATAGCCGAAATTGATGGATGGTTTTGCCAATCGAGCCCGGAAACCAGCGCCATTCCAGTAAGAAGCAGCGGCAAAGTCACCGCGCGGCATTTTTTCAACCAACCCGTAATCCATCGACAGCCAATGGACTTTGGCCGCAACCAGGGTATCACGTACTTTTTTCAGAACCGTTTTGTCGGTCGTGCACAACTCCCCCCCGTGGTACAGGATTGCTAAGGCGAGGACATCATTCATTTCGGGTGCCATGTTGATCTTACCCTGTAGCTCAGGGGGTGGATCAAAAACCAAGGACGATGTGTTGATATCGCCGTTGTACACTTCTGTATCAACCACCATACCAACGGTGCCCCACTGCCACGGCACACTGTACATGCGGCCCGGATCCCATGACGGATTATTCCATTCAGGGGCCACGTGTTTGAAGTTCGCCATCTGGTCAGGACGTGATTTCTCGACCAGCCCTTCACTGATGAAGATTTTGACGTAGTTCGCCGACGGCACGACCATATCAAATCCATGGCCGCCCGCCTTAACCTTGGCCAGAGCCGTGGAGTTTGAGTCGTAGTCTGTAACCGTGACTTTGACGTCGAATTCTTTTTCAAACTTCTTAATAAGATCGGGGTTCGTGTAGTTACCCCAGTTGTACAGGTTCAATTCACCTGCCGCGTTTGCTGTGCCAACTGACGCCAACAACGCAACGCCAACAAAGCCTGCTTTTCTAAATATCGACATACCTATTCTCCCTGATTGCTTTCGTCCGTTATGCGTAATTTTTATTGTAAGGTTTTCAAAGTCTACGTCCGTTTTCGGGTAACAATAAAGTACAGAGAAACGACCAACAGCGAAATCAACAACAAGACGGTCGATATGGCGTTGATTTCTGGCGTAATGACGCGGCGCAGTTGACCCAGCATATAGGTTGGTAATGTCTCTTGCCCGGCAGATTTCACAAATTCCGTAATCACCACATTGTCCAAGGAAATTACAAACGCCAACATGGCACCGGCTAAGATGCCAGGCCATAACAGGGGCAATGTGATGCGCCTGAATGTCATCCACCTGGATGCGTAAAGATCAGCCGCTGCGGTCTCTAGCGTTTTGTCCATTCCTTCCAATCGAGCGCGAATCGGTAAATAGGCGAACGGGATACAAAACGCAGCATGGGCTAAAACAAGATAAAAGAATCCCTGGAACCCCGTTGCCACCTTTACCGCCGCAAAAACAATCAGCAGGGCGACACCCGTCACGATCTCAGGCACGATTAAGGGCTGATTGATGAGGGTATGAATGCTTGTTAAGCCACGATAGGGACTTGTACGCGTTGTCCCAATAGCCGCCATGGTCGCAACAACAGTTGAGATCAGCGCCGCCAAAAACGCCAACAATAGCGAGCGAAGGGTCGCATCAATAACGGCTTCATTGTTCCACGCTGCAATATACCATTGGAGCGAAAACCCTTCCCAAACGGCAATGTAGCGCCCTTCATTGAACGAGTAGATAACCAAAATAATGATGGGGGCGTACAGCAGCACAAAGCACGCCATCGCGATCGACGTGAACCCCGGCTGATGCCGCAGGGAGAATTTCTTGCGCTTACCAAACAGGGCCGTCATTTGCTGGTCGCCTGATCGCGCTGGGTGGTGCGAATGTAGATAATCAACGCAACCATCACCATTGCCAACAACGTGATGGAAAGCGCGGCCCCAAGGGGCCAGTTGCGGCCACTGCCAAACTGCAACTCAATTAAGTTGCTCAACATCAATTTCTTGCCGCCACCCAATACCCGCGGTGTGACGAAGGTGCCCAAGGACGGTACAAAGACCAAGATAGACCCGGCAACAATGCCTGGCTTCACCAGGGGTACGATGACCCGCCACAGGACTTTTAGCCTCGTCGCATACAAATCATACGCCGCTTCAACCAAGTTGAAATTTAGGCGCTCCATCGACGCATAAATCGGCAAAACCATCAGCGGCAGATAGACATAGGTCATGCCGATCATGATGGCTGTATCCGTATACAAAATTTGGATGGGTGTCTCGATGATGCCCATCGCTATCAACGCCGTGTTGATAACCCCTTCGTTGCGGATCACTTCTAAAACCGCAAACGTGCGAATCAACAGGTTCGTCCAAAAGGGAATGGTGATCAAAAAGAGCCAAAGATTGCGGTTTTGCGGCGGGCGCGTTGCGATAAAATAAGCCGTGGGAAACCCAAGGATAAACGTCACAACTGTCGTCATCAGCGACAAAGAAACAGACCGCCAAAGAATGGTCAGATGGGCATCAGCAATGGAAATTGTATCATCGAAGATATCGCGCTCAAAGATAACACTAATCCACGCATCCCAGGAAAACTGCCATACAACGCCACCATATTCACCGGGCGTCAGAAACGAATAAACCAGGACAACCAACAACGGGCCAGAGGCGGCACTCAGCAGAATAATGAGCGCCGGTGTGCTGAGGAGCCAGTTGCGGCGAACTTCGCCTTTGCGGAGTTGATCAGAGGCCATGTTAGTTTTTTAGAACTTGCACGGACGATGGCATCAGCGAAATGCCAACAGACTGTCCAGTACGATACGGCTCACCTAGATCACGTAAGTTTTGGCTTCGCACGACAAACGGGCTGCCGTCGCCCAGTTTAATGTGATAGTGCGTATCCGTGCCCATATAGACGATGTTTTCTAAGGTGCCGACAAACGTGGCTTGGTCATCTGCGGGTGCCAACTTGGCGTGTTCTGGACGGATGGCGGCGGTCACACGACTGCTCGCGTCAACGCCGTCAACGGAGCCGGTTTCAATCTCGGCGCCAAAGGCAAACCGAAGCAGCAAACGGCCTTCGCTCGCGAAACTGAAATCTGCATCCAAAAAGTTTGTGTCGCCAATAAAATCTGCGACAAACCGGTCTGCCGGATGGTCGTATATTTCTCGTGGGCTGCCGATTTGCAAAACCTTTCCATGGTTCATGACCGCGACACGGTCAGACATAGTCAGGGCTTCTTCTTGGTCATGGGTGACGAAAATAAAGGTAATACCCGTCTCATGTTGCAGCCGTTTCAATTCAATCTGCATATCTTTGCGTAACTTGTAATCCAGCGCAGATAGGGGCTCATCCAACAGCAACACTTTAGGGCGAGGCGCCAGGGCGCGCGCCAAGGCGACACGTTGAGCCTGACCGCCAGATATTTCGTCCGTGCGACGATGTTTAAGTTCTTCCATCCGCACCAGAGAGAGCATGGCGTCAACAGTCTCGCTGACCTCTGCCTTTGGTCGTCCCAGCATTTCCAGGCCAAAGCTAATGTTTTGCGCCACCGTCATGTGCGGAAACAGGGCATAGCTCTGGAACACCGTATTGACCGAACGCTGGTTGGGCGGCAAATGCGAAATATCTTGCCCCTGCAACAGGATGGTGCCCGCGCTGGGATGATCGAAGCCCGCAATCAAACGCAACAGCGTGGTTTTGCCACAGCCGGATGGCCCCAGTAGCGTAAAGAATTCGTTTTGATGGATTGTGACAGACACATCATCCAACGCGTGGACAGCGCTGGTTCCGCTACCAAATGTCTTGATAACGCCATCGACCAGAATGGCCTCATCCGTCTGTTCGTCTGAGGTCTGAATGACCACTTCTCCCCCCTAAACACACACTTGTCAGACGCATGATAGTGCACGCGGACCGCTTCCTGGCAAGCAAGAGAAAACAGCGGTCCAAAATCCGCGTAATCAATCTATGGGGCCTTATTGACGAAAGGCCAGCGACCCCGCAAACTTCACAAGCGAGTCCTTCGGACGTTTCCCTGATCATTAGTCGATTGAATTGCCCATGCAGCCCTATTTAGACCTACTTCGCCACATTCGCACCGAAGGTGCGGTTAAGAACGACCGCACCGGCACAGGCACCCGCAGTGTTTTTGGGCATCAGATGCGTTTTGATCTCTCTGAAGGGTTTCCTTTGGTAACGACCAAAAAGCTGCATCTGCGATCCATCATCATCGAATTGCTGTGGTTTTTGAAGGGCGATACCAACATTAAGTGGCTGAAGGATAACAAGGTCCGCATTTGGGACGAATGGGCCGACGAAAACGGAGACTTAGGTCCCGTCTATGGTCGGCAGTGGCGATCTTGGGCCGCACCGAATGGCCGCAGCATTGATCAAATCACGCTGCTGTTAAAGCAAATCAAGACTAATCCAGATTCCAGACGCCTGATTGTATCAGCCTGGAACCCGGCCGACGTTGACGACATGGCGCTGCCGCCCTGCCATTGCTTGTTCCAGTTTTATGTCGTGAACGGCAAGCTGTCGTGTCAACTGTATCAGCGCAGTGCCGATGTCTTTTTGGGTGTTCCGTTCAACATCGCCTCTTATGCGCTGCTCACCCACATGATTGCACACGTGTGCGACCTGGGTGTTGGTGATTTCATTCTGACAACCGGTGACACCCATTTGTATTCAAACCATATGGAACAAGTGGATGAGCAACTCACACGGACACCCTTTCCTTTGCCCCGGCTGCAACTGAATCCCGATGTCAAAGACCTGTTTGCCTTCACCTATGACGATATCACCATCGAAGGCTATAATGCCCATCCCCATATCGCCGCACCCGTTGCGGTCTAAACCTCACAAGGTCGTTCGTGATGAAGATTGCTCATGCTGTTGCCGTTGCCCGTAATGGAACGATTGGCGCTGATGGCGGGCTGCCGTGGCGACTGCCAGAGGATCTGAAGCATTTCAAGCGCGTAACGATGGGCAACCCCATCGTTATGGGGCGCAAGACCTATGAAAGCATTGGCAGGCCGTTGCCCGGTCGCGCTAACATTGTCATCACCCGGAATGCAAATTTCACGGCTGAGGGCATCCACGTCACGCCTGACATCGAAAGCGCAATTGCCGCCGCAAAAACTTCTGGCGCAGGAACCGGGTCTGATTGGGTTATGATCATCGGTGGTGGCGAAATATACCGGCAAACCATGGACACCGTAGACCGGCTCTATTTGACAGAGATTGCTGCCGATATTGCGGGCGATACCGCCTATCCCGCTTTTGATCGAAGCCTGTTTACAGAGATAGAGCGCCAGGACATTCCGGCAGACGGCGACACACCGGCCTACAGCTTCGTTACGCTCAATCGCGGTTGATGATGGTTCTGTCAAAGAACCTAGAGGGTGCTGCCTGGATCTTAGCGAGTTGTATCGCCGGTACCGTTTTCAGCGTCGGCATCAAAGCCTTGGCGGGCGCGATCCATTCCATTGAGATCACCGCCATCCGCTGCATCATTGGGATGATGATCTTGGCACCGCTGATCTGGCGCGCCGGGGGCCTGCGCAAAACACTGAAATCAGATCATTGGAAGATTCAGATTTTCCGAGGATTCATCGCCGTCATCGCCATCAATTGTGGGTTCTATACCCTGACCGTCCTGCCCCTAACAACCGCCACGACGTTGTTTTTCACGGCTCCGCTGTTCGTCACGATCTTGGCCCCAATCATGTTGAAAGAAACCGTTGGTTGGAGACGCTATACGGCAACGGCAGCAGGCTTTGCCGGGGTTCTCATCGTGCTGCGCCCGTTTGATAGTGCGTTCGACCCGAATATGCTGGTTGCCCTGTTCAGCTCAATCTTTTTTGCCTTCAGCCTGATCCTCAGCAAGCGGCTTTCTGTCACCGAGTCCCCGACAACAATGATGGCCTACTTTGCCATCGTGACAATCATCTTTGCCGTGCCGCCAGCCTTACCACTCTGGCTCTGGCCAACCCCGTTAGAGTGGGTGATCTTGGTTGTGGTGTCGATTTTTGCGACGTGCCGAACCTATTTTGACATCAAAGGCTTTTCCGCTGGTGACGCGAGCTTTGTCGCGCCCTTCCAGTATTTCCGAATCATTTTCATATCGGCTTCGGCCTATTTGATTTTTTCCGAAGTGCCCGACACTTATACCATTGCTGGAGCCAGCGTGATCATCGCCGCGACCCTGTATATCGCACAACGCGAAGCCCGGCTTAAAACAACGAAACCAGGCGCAGCCGCCGCATGACGAACCCTGTTGATATCCTTTGGAATGGTCCGGCGGATGCAAATGCCGTTTTAATCCTTGCCCATGGCGCAGGTTTGCCGATGGATAGTCCGTTTATGACAACCGTCGCTGAAGGCGTCGCAGAGCGCGGCATTCGGGTGGCTCGTTTTGAATTTCCTTATATGGCGGTATGGCGCGTTGATGGCAAAAAGAAGCCACCAGATCGCCAACCAGTTCTGCTGGCGACATGGCGTAAAGTTCATGCCCTTGTGCGCAAGGCTACCCCGACTGTCGCTATCGTTGTTGGTGGAAAATCTATGGGTGGCCGCATGGCTAGCATGATGGCTGCTGGCGTTGATGATCCCCCTGACGCCACCGGCATATCTGGGCTCGTTTGTTTAGGGTACCCCTTTCATCCCCCCGGACGGCCCGAGAAATTACGCGTCGATCATCTGGCTGATATCACAGTGCCCGCATTGATCATCCAAGGGGAACGCGATCCGTTTGGCACCCGTGAAGAGGTGCCAGACTATCGCCTATCACCATCAACCCAGGTGGTTTGGATGCCAGATGGAGAGCATAGCTTTAAGCCGCGCAAACGCAGTGGCCACACCGAGGCCGAGAACATGACTGCCTGCATTCAAACCATTGCGAACTTCATTGAACCCCTGCGGCTGGCATGATTATTCCTGCTGAAACTTTGGCCCTGTTTGCTGTTGCAGCAACGCTGACCATCTTGTCGCCCGGCCCGGACACCATCAACGTGATGCGCCAAGGCTTATCCAATGGTCGCGGCGCGGGTCTTATCGCTGTGCTGGGCGTGCAATGCGGTTTGCTGGTTCACACCGCCTTGGCGGTGTTTGGGATTTCCGCGCTGATTGCCTCTAGCCCCGCCGCACTTCAAGCCGTTGCCATTGCAGGGGCGGCGTATTTGGCGTGGATTGGCATTCAAGGGTTCCGTGGTACAGGCGTCATCCGCATTGATACCCAAGGTACTTCAGCAAGTTCATGGCGCGCCTTTCGCGATGCGGCGCTGGTGAACCTGTTGAACCCGAAAGTCATTGTGCTTTTTTTGGCGCTCTATCCGAATTTTATCGATGCAACCCGCGATGATGTGAGCGCACAGTTGATGGTGCTGTCTGCCGTGATGATTGTGATCAACGGCGCATGGCAAAGCGGGTTGGTTCTCGCGGTGGCGTCTGTGCGAAAATGGTTGGCCAATGCGCGTATTGCCCGGGCCATTAATTGGGGCACAGGAACCGTATTGATCGGCTTTGCTGTCTTGCTGCTGTTGGATCACGCCCTATGAGCGAAGATGAGACCCCCTTTATGAAGCGATCTTTGACCATTGCCGGACACGCAACCAGCGTGGCGTTGGAGCCGATCTTTTGGCAGGGCTTTGATGCTATCGCCAAACGGCGGGGCCTTTCGGCGGCTGCCCTGATTGCCGAGATTGACGCAACCCGCACCGGTGGTCTCGCCAGCGCCATTCGGGTTTACGTGATGCGCGACGTAATGGCGCGAACCAACGCCAAAGCTGGCTAATTAATCTTCAGCAACTGCTTCAGTAGGTCTTCGGGTTTTAACGGCTGTTGTTGCTGGCTGGGTTGTTGAGACGGTGGTTGTTGCGATGGTGGGGCTGAACCGCTTGACGGCTGAGTCGTTGTAGGTTGCTGCTGGGTGTCAGAGCCACTGGTTACGCCACCGCCCAAGATACCTTGCAAGATTGTACCCACGCCTTTTTTCTCAAGTAGTTTTTCAACACCCGGAATGATGCGAATGCCGCCAGAGGCCAAGCTGGCCGTGTCCATCTTCACGTTCGGAGAATCCAGCGCACCGGAAATGGAGAATGGCACGGTTTGTGTCTGGTTGCTCTTGGTCAACAACTGCGTCAATACGGATTGGGCGAGGCTAATTTCGCCATCTAGATTGATGCCCCATCCCGCCAAATCAACAACGCCAGCCGCTTTGCCCTGACCCAATGACGACAAGATACCAACGTCAGAGGTTTTGGCGACGCCATTTTCGATGGTGAACGTTGCGTTCATATCGGCCAAGCTTGAGGTTGGACCGCCTTGTAATGATAGAGCCGAATTTAGATTGGCCAAACCAGACACCAAACCCAGTGCACCCGCCAACGCCGTCCCGCCACCCGCGCTGCCCTTTGGATCAACTTGACTAAGTCCGATCGAGCCATTGCCATTCAAGGCTGAGATGTAATCAGCAACGCTGTTGCCGCGCGTGGTCAGTGTTGTTTGGAAATTGATGCCACCCGCAGCAATGGCTTTGCCGGTGATGGCTTGCAAGGCATTGGCAATGCCCGCGCCGGACAAGCTGATCGTTGCATCAATGGCGCCGGTGTTTGAGTCGACGGTCGCCGTCGTAGAAAAAGCACCGCCGAATAGTCGCCCAGTGACTTTCTCGGCCCGCAAGATACCACTTTGAAGCTTGGCCAGGACATCAGCATTCTCGAATTCATAAGGTCCATAGACCAAGGCTTCGGCGTTCAGAGCAATTTGGCCATCCGCCAAGCCCAAGGCCGATAAATCAATCGCATCCGTTGGCCATCGAGGGGCGACACTCAGGACTTTGCGCCGGACAGGTTCTGTCTGATCAAGCCCCGGTGTGCTTGGCCAAACACCCGCAGCTTGCTTTGCGGGTAAAAAGGGATCGACCACAAAAACACCTGTTTTAAAGGCCGCATCAACAACTGGCTTCGGTCCGCCATACCGCGCGGTCGCAGTGCCGTTTAGCGTTGTGCCACCAATACGACCTTTCAGGTCAGTGAGCACCGTTTGCGTAAGTCCCGCATTGACCTTCGTCGAAACATCAACGGCCCCTAAAGCGCCAGATGGCCTGTAGGCGACCCCCAACACTTGGAGCAATCGGTTCATGTTTGAATGTTGAACCCGCACAACCGCGTCTAGGCCGGGGGCAAGGTCGAGGATGGCTGCTTTACCTTGGGCATTGATCGTTGCGCCACCACCCGATAGCGCCGCATTAAAAGCCGGGGCTGAAAGGGCACCATCTAACGTGGCATCCATTTTTACGGCACCCAAGTTCGCAGCAAGGGGCGGCGTGGATTGGCCAACCAACGCCATCACAGGACCCAAATCCGCTGCGGCAAAGTTGATCCGCAGACCTTTTGCCTTTGGCAGCCCGGCCAAATCCGAGACGTTTCCGGTTATGGCAACACTGGCTCCTGCGGCTTGCGCAATAGAGGCTTGCCGGATGGTGAGGTCGCCTTGGAACAGCGTAACATCTAAGGCTGCATTTTTGATCGGTACTCGATTGTAGGTGAGTAAGCCGATCCGTGCTTTCAGGTTGGCATCGAAGGTTGTTAGTACCCGCAAAGGCGAAAACAGAGACTGCGGTGCCGCTGGCGTGTTTGTTGGTTGAGCGGTTGCTGTTCCATCAGCAGCGGTCGTCGATGGTTGAGTTGCTTGTGCCGCAGTTTGGCTGGGTAAATATGCATCAAGGTTCAGCTTATCTATGCTGATGTCTGCACCAAACGCCGTGCGATCCCGCAACGCAATGGTAACGCCCCCGGTCATTTGCGATGCATCGACGGCCATCACCATCCCCGCAAGTTGAATTTGCGCGGGCGTTGCGATGACGCGGCTTTTGTAAGCAAAGGTGCGCAAGCGGTCAGATGGAACCGCAGGCGGTGGCACATCAAGCCATTCCATCGCCGCGCGAACATCAGAAACTTTGGCTTCGACCTCACCATCAAACGACGGCTGCCCCTGTGGCATGGTCAGAAAGCCAAACATGGCCACGTCAATGCCACCCGGCGCCGAGGCCGTTAACTGACTGAGGGTAACTTCACCGTTTGCAATTTCTGCATTCAACCGAACGGGGCCGACTTTTTCTCCTTGGTAGATGATTGCGTCCACAGCCAACGAGACCGTGCCTTGCAGGGTCGCGGGGATAGACGCCGGTGAGCTATTAGGCGCAGCCTGGGCAATGGCGGCTGTGGCGGCCGCTGATTTTGATGATGATCCATCAGAACTGGCAGAACTGGATTCTTTGGGCTGTGGTTGTAAAGCCATAATGGCGTCCGCATCAATACGCCCGGCTGCTAATGTCAGAGCAAATTGTGTGGCATCACCCAAGGTCGCTTCAATGCCTCCGGTCAGAGACTCATCACCCAAACCAATCCGCATGTCCGTGATCTGAACGGCAGAAGGCGACGCAGAAATCTGCGCATCAGCCGTGAACGATTTTGCCAAAGCGGCTTGGCGGGCGCCACCAGACAGACGCGCAATAAGATCAGCCAAATCTCTGCTGGAGGCCACAATCTGGCCCTTAAATTTTGGCTCTTCTGTCATGCCTGTGACGGTGCCCGTTACGGTCACGGCGGCATCATCACCGATGCCTGCATCCATGCGAACGGAAACGGTGCGCTCATGAACAATCTGGCCGACCGTCGCATCAACCGACAAAGGCAGGCCGCGCGCAACAAAGGTACCGTCAACCTCGAAGGGTCCTTGCAACGACGCCGCACGGATATTGGCATTCAGATTTGTGACGCGTTCTTCAGTGCCCGCAACGGCATCATAGTAAATGACAGTTCCATTGGTGATGGTGAAGTCATCCAAGCGAATGCCCGTTAGCCCACTCGCTGCACCCGTACTTGCGTCACCTGATCCGCCTGCCTCAGTGGACGTTTCTGCGGATGCTTCAGACGTCGTGCTCTCCGGGGAGGCGAGTTGCCAATTGCCACCCGTTGACCCTTTTTCTAAATGAATAACCGGGTCAACCAATTGAACGGTTTTGACCTGTACTTGCCCCCCAAGCAAGGGGCCAAGAGCGATACGGACTTCCAGGCTAGCCAATTTGACCATCGTTTCGGCGCGACCACTAGGTGCGTTCGCCAGCGAAACATCGGCGACCCGCAGAACCGGTGCAGGCAACACAGCCGCACTGATATCACCGTTGATCGTCAGCTTACGCCCCGTTGCTTTTTCTACCTGCGCCTCAATCTCTGCCTTGTAGGCATTCCAGTTGATGAAGGATGGCGCAATAAGAACGATCGCCACGACAACCACGAGCAATCCGACAATAATGATAGCAAAAGTCTTCAACGGTATGGTCCTTTTGACAATAAATTCAGGGTCCTAAATAGCCGCTTATTGGGGCAATATCAGGGCAACACGGAAGTCATTAACGTTAGTGAGCGTCGGCCCCGTCATAACCAAGCCACCAATGGCATCAAAAAAACCATAGGCATCATTGTCGGCCAGTCGATCGGCCGCATCAACGCCCGCTGTGCTTCCGCGCGCCAGGGTTTCTGGGTCGCACTCAGCACCTGCGTTATCTTCTGATCCATCAATACCGTCTGTGTCGCAGGCGATGCCATGAATACCCGGCGCGCCTGCCGTCTCAATGGCGAAGGCCAACAGGTATTCAGAGTTACGACCGCCTCTGCCAGATCCTTTCAGGGTGACAGTTGTTTCCCCCCCAGAGATCAGCACCAAGGGGCGGGCCAATGCGGTGTTTCGATGTTGCAAAGCAAGTTGCGCATGATCGCGGCCCACGTCACGGGCTTCGCCTTCCAGCGCATCGCCTAAAATCTTCACGTCACAGCCAGCTTGGCGAGCAACCTCTGCTGCGGCTTCCAGGCTGGTTTGCGGTTTGGCGATCAACGTAAACTCTGCGCGATCAAAGGCTGGATCGCCAGGTTTTGGTGATTCGTTCTCACCGGCGAGCAACAAGGCCTGTACCGTTTCGGGCAGGGCGAGCTTATATTTGCGAACAATGGACCGGGCATCTTCAAACGTTGTCGGATCTGGCACTGTGGGGCCAGAGGCAATGACAGCGAGGTCATCACCGGGCACGTCAGAAATTGCCAACGTCAACTGACGCGCAGGTGCCGCAGCAGCGGCCAAACGACCGCCCTTGATCGCAGACAGGTGCTTTCGCAAACAGTTCATTTCAGAAATCGTGGCACCCGACCGCAACAAGGCTGTGTTAACCGCCTGCTTATCCGCCAAAGACAGCGGCGGTGTCGGCAACGTCAGCAACGACGATCCGCCACCGGAAATCAGATAGATCACCAGATCATCCGCAGTGGCCGATGTGGCCAACGCCATAATTCGCTGGGCCGCCGCCAACCCGGGAGCATCCGGGACTGGGTGCGCCGCACCGATGATCTCAATGGTATCACACGGAACTTCGCAGCCGTAGCGCGTGACAACGATGCCGGAAAGGTCGGCAGCGGGCCAATGCGTTGCCGCATGGTCTTCTAGTGCCTTGGCCATCGAGGCCGAAGCTTTTCCTGCACCCAACACAAGAATCCGCCCAGCCGGTGCGTCCTTAGCAAGGGCATTGGGGACACAATGTGCGGGATCGGCCGCCTTAACCGCCGCGTCCATCAAAGCCCGAAGAAAGGCTGTGGGTTGATGCTGGGGGTTTAACTCAGTCATAGGGTTCGGCCCTCCGAAGCGATGGTGTTTATGACCATGTCCTTAGCAGTCAGCCCCAAAAACCCCAAGCTGAAAGCCCACATGATTTGATCTAGGCGCTCTCTGATGATCGTATGCATGAAAGAATGCACCAACAGAACGGCGGAACACGAAAATTATGACCTATTTGCGCGCCGTCTTTGCCGGATTGGTTTTGGTGTTCGTGGCCATATTCGTGGTCTTCGTCATTGAGCCTCTCTTGAGCCGAATGGGAGATGAAAGCCAGTTCGTGTTCATCGCATCTGGGCTGTTTATTGGTGGCATTCTTTGCTTGGTCTATCAGGTTATAGCAAAGATTAAATCAGGACCATCTCGTGCCAATCAGGCCCCAAATCCGTTCATCGAACAACGCGGAATTGAGGATCGAAAGCGCGCTCGCGCAGGACGCCGTCCAGACCACCCGGAGCCTCCCAAAGGGGGCGCGACCATCTACCACCTTAAATCCGCATCAGGCAGTTCACCCCAAACACGTCAAAATCCAAACGGTGGTTTACCGTCACATGGCCGTGTCACAAAAGATAACCCGCGTTAGATCGATGTGTTAGGTGGTCGACTCTGGCGCAATTCTATCTTTTAAGGCTGTAATACGCGCCAGAAGCGCATCGACCTCATTGCCATCATCAATCGATTGATTATCATCATCATCGGCATTTGAATCAGCATTGCTTGTAGCCGACCTGAACCGCCAGGAATGGATTTTCTCGCCAAGGGCTTGATCCATCGCCTGAAGCAGATGAGGCAATTCAACAGGCTTGGTAATGACGGCATTCATTCCAGCCTGCAAATAGAGATCGACGTTATCCGGCATCGCGTCAGCCGTTAACGCAATAACCGGAATGCTCGCTCGTTCATCCGGTAGATTGCGGATTTCAATGGCCGCATCAATACCGTTCATGACTGGCATTCGAATATCCATCAAAACCAAATCAAAGGGGCCGTATTCCATGGCTTTCAAGGCTTCAGCGCCATTTTCCGCAATGGTCAAGTGATGGCCAAGACGCCCCAACAAGGCCCGAATCAGCGTTTGATTCACCAAGTTATCTTCGGCAACCAAAAGGTTCAGCCGACGGGTGGCTTGAGGTGTGCGATCTTCTGTTGGTAATGATTCAACGTCGTCACCCGAAGCCTCGTTAAGAGGCAAGGTGAACCAGAACGTGCTGCCTTCGTTAGGTTCACTTTCAACGCCAATCTCGCCCCCCATCAGGGTGACAACTTCTTGGCTAATCGACAAACCCAACCCGTTACCGCTGAACTGGCGGGTGAATGATGCATCACCCTGCGTAAATTTACGAAACAATGAGTACTGGGCGTCGGTCGAAATACCGATGCCTTGATCACTGACCGCAATGCGCAAGATTGATTGACCCTCTTCCAAAACTTCTGGCACAACAGAGACCACAATGGCCCCTTGATGCGAAAACTTGATCGCGTTTTCTAGCAAATTGAACAAAACTTGGCGCACGCGCACCGGGTCGCCGTGCATGGCGGGCGGTAACGCACCCGCCATTTGCATGGATAAGCGCAACCCTTTTTCTTCTGCCGACCTCCGCAATGCATCGACGACATCGTTGAACAGGCGTGTCGGGCTATAGGGACGATCCTCAATTTCAAGGCGACCCGCATCCAGTTTTGATTGATCCAACACGTTGTTCAAGATCGCCAATAAAGCTTCACCTGAATGAAGAATAGTACGAATCCGAAGCTGTTGCGCCGGAGGTAACGGATCACTAAGCGCGACCTTAGCCATTCCCAAAATGCCCGTCATCGGCGTCCGCATTTCGTGGCTAATCGATGCCAAAAATTCTGACTTTGCAAGATTGACCTGAAGCGCAGCTGTTGTTTCTTCAGAATCAATCACGGCCCGATGGCCGAGGCTCTTGTTCTGTTTTTTCAAATCGTTGATGGTGTTTCTGAAATCCCTGGCTAGGCCAGATTGCGCAGCTTGCATCTCGTCGTTTGAGACAATCTGTTGACGCAAACGCTTGACCGCTAGAAAAAGCGTCACGGTAAATGCCGATAAAATCCCGACCACAACAATGGTGACAATAGCGAGCAACGCATGAGCATTACCCGTCGAGACGCCAGAACTTTGGCCAAAGCTCTGCCATACCAGACCCAACACTGTCACAGCGAGAAACACACCCAAACCCGTCAAGACTTCATGCTGGCGCATTTAACCCTCTCACATTGCATTGCATGGTGGCCATTATATCGCGCGTCCATCAATGGCTGTTTGCAACCGTTCAATCGCTTGTTTAGCGCCCGTTAAGTGCGGATTTATCTCTAACGCTCGGGTGTACCAAGCCAGCGCAACCTTGGGCTGGTCTAACGCCGTATAGATCATTCCAAGGCCCGACAACGCACCAAAGTGGCGAGGCTCCAAATCCAGAACGCGTAGACAATCGGCGATCGATTCTTCATACCGCCCGATCACAAAATATGCTGTTGCGCGTTTATTCCATGCCTCAGAAAAACTTGGCTGACGTTCCACCAGTTTCGTGAAGACGGCAATCGCCACAGGAAACTGACCTGCATTCATCGCATCAATGCCATACTGTAAATCGCGTTGCCCATTCACATCATCCGTTTGATGCCAGGTGCGCCAAATTTCTCGCATAATGGGGTCGGCTGCTTCTGGCGTCGGCACAGCTTTCAACTGGCCAAACAGATCGTCGAGCCGTGGATCGGATTGATCGGCCATAACGGCCCCTGGCAGCATCAAAAAAATGGCAAAAATGCCAGCAACGAAGCGCGTCTTTGGGCTCATTAGCTTGTGGTCTCCATGGTTACGTCTTCAGCTTTGGCATCAAGCGTTCCATTGCAAGCAACTTTCTTTCCACCTTGCATGGGGTCAGGTGGTAAAATCACAACTTCAAGCTTGGTCGCATTCATCAAACCTTCGATCAACCCGGCGGGCCGCCCCCAGCGCGGAAACATCGCGTGTCCAAAGATGCTCTCTAAATAATACCCAGCTTGGTTGGGGCCTTTCGGATGAGTGCCTAAAATAGACCGCTGTACGTGCGCAAATGATTCCACGCATTGGTTGGCATTGGGTTGCGAAAGCGTCTCCTGAATTGAAACATACAAAATAAAACCCTTTGAACGCCAATCATAATAGGCACCGGCGAGAGGCTCACTTGATACCACCCCGCCATCATAGAGACGCCGCGCCGCCGCTTTCAGATCAAGGCGCATTTTCATGATGCCAAGGTCCATTAACGTCGCAGGTTCCGTCATCAAATAGTCAAAGGCGTTCTTCTCCAGTTTATAGATTTTCCCTCCCGGCACGGACGGTACGGCTGTTTCTTCAGCACGGGCATTCGATAAGGCAAAAACCAACATGGCACACAAAGCAAAAAGTCGCCCCGTCTGACGAACCAACCCTACGTGCTGTATGCCCAACGTCATCAAAGCACCCTTCGGTAAACGACTTAGCCGAGATCCGCCGGTTTCGGCCCTCCACTCGCCCAATCCAATAGTTCTACGGTGTGAACGACCGGAAGGTTCATCGCGCCACCAATTTGAATCAAACATCCAATATTGCCCGATGCAATCACGTCCGCTTTGGTCTTTGCCAAATTTGCCGCTTTTCGTTCTTTCAGCTTATCGGCAATTTCGGGCTGCATCAAATTATAGGTTCCAGCCGAGCCGCAACACAGATGACCTTCAGCCGGTTCACGAACCTCAAAACCCGCTGCCGACAACAAGGCTTTGGGCTCTTTTTTGATTTGCTGACCATGCTGCATGGAACACGCTGAATGATAAGCAACGACCGGTAAATCTTCTGTTACTTGGGGCTCGCCCAGGCCCAAATCCGTCATTACCTCGACCACATCTTTGGCCAATGCAGCAATCTTGGCCGAGCGGTCGGCCCACGCCGTATCGTTTCGTAACATCCATCCATAATCTTTGACCGTGGTGCCACAGCCCGATGCGTTGATGACAATGGCATCAAGACCGCCGTCTTCTGCGGCAATACGTTCCCATGCGGCAATGTTGTTTTTCGCCGCATCATGGCCGTCTTTTTCAAGGCCCATGTGATGTACCAATGCGCCGCAGCAGCCCTGACCTTTCGGAATAATAACATCACAGCCGTGACGGGTTAAAAGCCGAACGGTGGATTCATTAATGGCTGGCCGCAGAACTTGCTGGGCGCAGCCGGTCATCAGGATAACGCGCTTGCGCCGTGGTCCCTGAGAAGCGTGCACCTGTGGCTTATCGACCCACGAAGGCGATTCGATCTTCTTTGGAGCCATCGCGACCATGCCTTTTAAACGGCCCGGCATCAGGCCCGCAAAGGGCTGCGCGACTTTCGCACCAATCAACGCCAGACGAAAAACCCATGGCCGAGGCAAAACCAACTTCAAAAGCCAACGCAAAGCTCGTTCCGGCAAGGGTCGGGTGTAGGTTTCTTGAATGTGGGCGCGGGCGTGATCAACCAAGTGCATATAGTTCACGCCCGACGGGCAGGTGGTCATACACGATAAGCACGATAGACACCGGTCAATGTGCTTCACCTCAACCTCACCCGCCGGGCGGTCATTTTCCAACATATCTTTAATCAGATAAATACGCCCGCGCGGGCTATCCAGTTCGTTACCCAGCAGGGTATAGGTTGGACACGTTGCCAAGCAAAATCCGCAGTGAACACATTTTCGCAAGATTTGTTCAGAGGCATGAACATCAGGATCGGCAAGTTGCTGAATGGAGAAATTCGTTTGCATTATTAGACTTGCTCCACACGCATCATACGGCCTGGATTAAGGATACCTTCGGGATCGAAACCGTCTTTGATTCGGCGGCTAATGGCCACCAAACCAGGATCCTCTGGATGAAAAACAGGAACCGCCGCCCGCGCCTGCGATGAGGCTTTCATCAGCATGGCATGACCGCCAGACCGACCAAGCGCGCTGCGGACATCGGCGTGACCGGCATCATCTCGCGCCACCATACGGTGCCAGATGAGACCGCCGCCCCAATCCAACAGAGATTCGCCACCAACAGATGATTTCAGGCGCGCTGCAACGCTGGCTCCTTCCGCAGGTGGAACGGATAACCGCCATACCTGATCGGCTTTGTGGGCTGCGCCGGTGAATGGCACCACATCACGCACCTCACGCCACAGGCGGGTTGAGCGTTCGGTGTGAAGCTCGTCAATCGGGCCTAGGCTTTTCAGCATGTCTGTTAGCCCTGCTGCACGCGCCTCAACTGACGGCGCTGGCCCTTCTACCCGTATGAACGTCGCCGAACGGCCTAAGCCCTCCACCCGATCAACGCCGGATGTTGCTGTTTGGTCGACCGTATAATGCGCCGCCGCCGTTACCTCGTGCGGGCTGTTCATAGCAACCGACATCGCCTTCACAGCCGCAGCGGTGTCTAATCCAATGATTATCACGGTGCGAACTTTGTCCGGGCTGGGTAAGACTTTCATGGTGATGGTCGTCATCACGCCTAAGGTGCCAAACGAGCCTGCCATCAGCTTTGATAGATCAAAACCTGTCACGTTTTTCATCACGCGGCCACCGGACTTAAAATTTTCACCGCGTCCAGAAACAGCTTCAAAACCCAAAAGGTGATCCCGCGCCGCGCCCGCCTTAATCCGCCTGGGTCCGGCCAAATTACAGGCTACCAAACCGCCCAGCGACCCTGCCATGGGCGCATCCGCGTTCCACTCTGAACCGGCCAATAGAGCGGAAAGATCGGGCGGCTCGAACGCCAGCATCTGATTGGCCTTGGCCAAGGCTTCTTGAATGTCGGCAAGTGACGTTCCCGCCTTGCCTTCCAGGACCAATTCATCCGGGTCATACAAATCAATACCTGTCAGCCCAGACAGATCAAGGCTGTGGCCAATGTTCGTGGCTTGGCCCATGGCCGCCTTTGAATTGAGACCTTGCACATTGAGCGGTGTGGTCGACGAGACCGCCCATTTGACCGCGTCAAGAACGTGCTCTGTTGTTGTTGGTTTTAAAATATCCATCGCTTGGTTTCTTCTTATTCTTAAAAGCGGGGAATGTCTGGAAAGGGCATTTCACCATTGCGGACATGCATAAAATTAAGCTCGGCACAGCGATGCAGGGTCGGGTAGACCTTGCCAGGGTTCATCAACCCAGATGGATCGAAGGCGCATTTCAGCCGTTGCTGTTGCTGCATATCAATCTCGGTGAACATCTCACCCATCAGGTCGCGTTTTTCGATGCCGATGCCGTGCTCGCCCGACAACACGCCGCCAACCTCGACACAAAGCTTTAGAATGTCGGCCCCGAAATCTTCGGCTTTTTTAAGCTCGATCGGATCATTGGCATCGAACATAATCAGCGGGTGCAAATTACCATCCCCCGCGTGGAACACGTTCGCGACCTCCAAACCGTAATGATCGGCCATCTCCTGCATGCGGCTTAAAACGTGTGGCAATTTTTTTCGCGGAATCGAGCCATCCATACAAATGTAATCGGGTGATATGCGCCCAATTGCCGGGAAGGCTGCTTTCCGTCCCGCCCAAAACCGCATGCGTTCTTCGTCCGATTGACTGACCTGGACCGACTTCGCACCGCCGTCTTCGGCTTGCTTGCGGACGCGGTCGATCAGGTAGTCAACCTCTGCCTGCGGGCCATCCAGTTCGACGATCACCAAGGCCTCAACATCCAACGGATAGCCCGCGTGGACGAATTCCTCAGTCGCATGGACGGTTTTCTTGTCCATCATCTCAATACCAGCGGGGATAACCCCGGCGCTGATGATCGCAGCGACGTATTCGCCCGCGCCTGTTGTTGAATCAAACCCAACCAAGACGGCCTGGGCGACCTCTGGCTTGCGGAGCAATCGCACGGTTATTTCCGTAAACACACCCAGCAGCCCTTCGGACCCCGTCACCACGCCTAGCAGGTCATAACCTGCATTATCCAAGTGCTTGCCACCCAAACGTACAATGGTGCCGTCCATCAACACCATTTCAACGCCGAGAATATTGTTCGTGGTCAGGCCGTATTTCAGGCAGTGAACGCCGCCCGAATTCTCGGCGACGTTGCCGCCAATGGAACAGGCGATCTGACTAGAGGGATCGGGTGCGTAATAGAACCCATCGTCTTGCACCGCCGTTGTGATGCCTAAATTGGTGACGCCCGGCTGCACCACAGCGCAGCGATTGTCGTAATCAATATCGAGGATTTGATTGAACTTGGTTAGCCCAATAGTGACCGCGTCAGCCATGGGGAAGGCACCGCCGGACAAACCCGTACCGGCACCGCGCGGCACGATTTTCACATCGTTCGCATGGCAGTATTTTAGAATGGCAGAGACCTCTGCCGTGGTTTCGGGCAACACCGCAATCATCGGCAATTGTTTGTAAACCGTGAGGCCGTCGCAATCGAAGGCCTTCAATTCGTGCTCTTTCGCGAGAACGTTGTCCGGATTCGTCAGCGACTGCAACGCCAGGACGATTTCTGCACGGCGGGCAATTACCGCCTCGTCTGGTTTTGGCATCTGCATGGAAAGAGCGCTCCCTTAATGCTTATTAGTTACAGCCAATATAGGGATTAGCCCCAAGAATCCTAGCGCCTTCCTCAATTTGGTGAGGCCTGTCCAAAATCCAGGCATGCAAAAGGCGGCTGCACCTGTGGCACGCCGCCTACAAACCTGTCGCTTTGCGTTCCGCTAGGCGCGAAACGCTGAAAAATCAGCCCTGGCGGGCCTTAAAGCGTGGGTTTTTCTTGTTAATGACATAAACCCGGCCTTTACGGCGGACAATGCGGCAGTTTTTGTCGCGTGTTTTCGCGGATTTCAACGAGTTAAGAACCTTCATTGGTTCGACCCCAAATTAGTTTCAGCAGAAAGCCAGCCGTTGGGCTGCTTCGAAGGTGCGGAACCTATGGATTGCCGCCGTCTCTGTCAACCGTGAAGACGGCTGTTTACTAACTTAAGTAATCCTCATGGATGCGGCCAGAAATTCACGATCCCTCAAGTCAACGACATGTGCTATAAGAAGGTACAAAATTGCATTCATCGGAGTTTATCGACATGACACCGCCAGATACAGCGCACACCGACAGCGCCTCCACCAAAAAAGCCACCACGCGACCTCAATTCCAGTGGGAAGACCCGTTGCTGTTGGAAGAGGTTTTGGGCGAAGAAGAGCGGATGATCCGCGACACGGCCCGGGCCTATGCCCAGGAAAAGCTACTGCCGCGCGTGATTGACGCCAACCGCAATGAGATTTTCCATCGCGAGATCATGTCTGAAATGGGCGAATTGGGCCTGCTTGGTGCGACCCTGCCCGAAGAACACGGCGGCGTTGGCGCCAGCTATACGTCTTATGGCCTTATTGCCCGTGAAGTGGAACGGGTTGATTCCGGGTATCGGTCAGCCATGAGCGTGCAATCATCCTTGGTTATGCACCCGATCAACGCCTACGGCACCGATGCCCAACGGGCGAAGTACTTGCCGAAGTTGTCAGCGGGCGAATGGGTCGGCTGCTTTGGCCTGACCGAACCAGATGCCGGATCAGACCCAGCCAGCATGACCACACGGGCGAAAAAAGTGGACGGCGGTTATTCGCTCTCCGGTGCGAAAACCTGGATCACCAATTCGCCCATCGCTGACGTCTTTATTATCTGGGCCAAAACCGAAGACGGCGTCATTCGGGGCTTCATCTTGGAAAAAGGCATGGACGGCCTGACCGCCCCGAAGATTGAGGGCAAGTTTAGCCTGCGGGCCTCGATCACCGGCTCTATCATGATGACCGACGTGTTCGTACCAGACGAAAACCTGCTGCCAAATGCCCAAGGTCTGGGTGGCCCCTTCGGGTGCTTGAACAACGCGCGTTTCGGCATTGCCTGGGGGGTGTTGGGCGCGGCAGAGGCCTGTTGGCATGCGGCGCGGCAATACACGCTGGACCGCAAAATGTTTGGTCGGCCCTTGGCGCAGACCCAGTTGATTCAAAAGAAACTGGCTGATATGCAAACCGAAATTACGCTGGGCCTTTCTGCGGTGATCCATGCGTCTCGGTTAAAGGACGAAGGCCGCTGCCCGCCGGAATTAATTTCGATGATGAAGCGCAACAACTGCGGCAAAGCCATCGCAATTGCCCGCGAAGCCCGCGACATGCACGGCGGCAATGGGGTTTCCGACGAATACCATGTGATCCGCCACGTGATGAACTTAGAAGCCGTGAACACGTATGAAGGCACGCACGATGTCCACGCGCTTATTCTGGGCCGCGCACAAACGGGGCTGAATGCTTTTTTTTAGGTGAATCTGCTTGTCATTATCTTAATGGCGGAAGCTCTTCATGCCAAACGTCACCGTCTTCTTTGACAGTGACGATCTTGTTAATCATCCAATCGTCGGCCTCGGCTGCACCACGATGTTCATTTATGTATGAAACGGCGTTACGTAACGCTTGCTCTGTGGCTGCGAAAACATCCTCGGGCAATGCTATGATCCCTGGGTGTAAAGACAGGTTTCCAACAAGTTTGCGAAAATCGCGAATATTGTGAGTGACGATTACGCGGGTCTCTGCCGCACATCGCTGAAGGACAATGTGATCTTGATCGCCGCGTCTACCATATGCGAGAGGGTCGACAGCGTCGATATTGCTACTACGCAATTGCCTCGCCAATCTTGGAGATAAACACTCGTCGATGAATAGGCGGAGAACCATTAACGCAATCGGCGTTTCGCTGGACGTCCGCAGCGTGGGTTTGCCCGAGCAAAGCTTAGCGCAGCAATAAATGCATCTTCTGGAACATCGGGGTAGTCCGACTGAATATCCTCCAGCGTGTCGCCACCATCGATTCTTGCTGCAACAGCATGAACAGGAATCCGCGTTCCTCTAATAACAGTATCCCCGCCCATAATTTTAGGATCAGCGTCTATGTAGGCGTTCTTCACCTCACGATAAACATCTAGAACCTTAACCCACTCTTCCAAAAGAGGGCTGGGATTTAGGGACATCAAAGGGCCAAATGTAAAAACTTTGACCTCAATCCCTGCCGCAACCGCATCCGTCGCTTTTCGATAATAGGTAAGCCATTCTACAACATCGCGTTTTCGACTTTTATCTAAATGAATACCATGGATTGTTTTTGACCACGCGAGATACAAAACGGCTGAATCTTCAAATATGCGCCGGGAAGAGACCACTTTTGTTCGGAGAACTTTCTCTTCAACCGCCTTGTTAACAAAATAAGTCGAAATTGGCCCCGTCCCTCGCAGCGCCGTTATTTTTAAAGATTCAATAGGGTGACACGTTCTTTCTCCAACTTTTCCATCTGCCCGCGTCACGTCCATGCAAACGTTTGCAAGAAATGAGATTTCACCCGCGTTGACAGTATGCACGACAGCAGTCACGGCTTTCTCCAAACCTATCAGGTTTCCAATTATGCACTTAATATATACCCTCTAAGGTATGAATTAAAGTGCCGCCATGTATTTCTAAAGATAACGCGCAGAAATTCCCCCTACCCCCACAACATCGGCAGGGGTGGGTGAACGCGGCCGTTATCAAACACCAAGCCGTTATCGCGATCTTTTTTCAGCAAGACCGGGCCATCGAGGTCAACCACGCGGGCGCGGTGGGCCAGCAGCATCGCCGGGGCCATCGCCAACGACGTTGCCACCATGCAGCCGACCATGATCGAGAGGCCCGCTTCGCGCGCGGCATCCGCCAGCTTTAGCGCTTCGGTCAGGCCCCCGGTTTTATCGAGCTTGATGTTTACCATGTCATAGCGATCTGCCAGCGCGGCGACATCGGCTGAGGTATGACACGATTCATCGGCGCAAATCGGCACAGGTGAGTTAAACCCGGCAAGATCAGAATCAGTGCCCGATGCCAAGGGTTGTTCCAACATATCAACGCCTAGATTGTACAGGGCCTCGGCCATATCGGCCAAAATGTCGATGTTCCAACTTTCGTTCGGATCAATCACCAGCGTTGAATTAGGCGCCGCTTCGCGCACCGCAACAACACAGGCATGAACATCGCGGTGGCTTAGCTTTAATTTTAATAATGGCCGATCCCTGAGCTCTGCGGCACGTGACGCCATTTCTTTGGGTGAGCCGACACCGATGGTTTCTGCCGTGATGCACGGTGTGGGTGCGGCAATACCGGCCAACTCCCAAACTCGGCGGCCGGTTTGTTTGGCTTCCAAGTCCCACAACGCACAGTCCAGCGCGTTGCGAGCCGCGCCTGCGGGCAAGGCTGTTTGCAGGGCCTCGCGGTCCATGCCGTGACCAATTGCCCCGGCCATCCCGTTCAAGGCATCAACGATACCGGGCACTGTTTCACCGTAACGGGCATAGGGTACACATTCGCCCCAGCCAATCGCATCGCCATCGGTAATTTTGGCAACAACCACGTGGGCGGCTGTCTTGGTGCCACGAGAGATGGCGAAGGGCCGTTCGAGGGGCCATGTTTCGGCAGTAACACTCAGAGTTCGAGCCATGCGATCAGTCCGCCGCCACAAGGGCGTCAACCAAAGGCGCGACGCCGGTGCGAACTGGATCAACGCACGGCATACCGAATTTGTCGGCGTGCTCTTTCATGCAGCGTTCAGCGTCGTCTGCCGTCATTTTCGACGTGTTGAATGACAGCCCGATAACCCGTGCTTTTGGTTCAACAACGCGGGCGCACGCCTCGTTCAAGGCAATACATTCTTCCAAGCTAGGCAAGCTCTGGTGCGGCACGCCCCGCATGTGCGGACGGTTTGGTTCATGACACATAATTAGGTATTGCGGCTGCGATCCATGGATCAGCCCCAGGCTGACGCCGGCAAAACTGGGATGAAACAAGCTGCCTTGCCCTTCGACCAAGTCCCAGTGGTCATCATCATTGTCAGGGCAAAGCCATTCGGTGGCACCAGAGATAAAGTCAGCAACCACAGCATCGATAGAAACGCCATTGCCTGAAATGAAAATGCCTGTCTGACCCGTGGCGCGGAAATCACATTTCATGCCGCGCTCTTTCATGGTGCGCCAGACGGCCAAGGCCGCATACATTTTACCCAAATTGCAATCTGTGCCGACCGACAAAACCCGCTTTCCAGAACGTGGCTTACCCGATGCCACGTCAAAATCACGGGTCGGATGACGGGCGTTGGTTAGGGTACGACCCAACCGCGCCGCTGTTTCTTGAATGCGGGGAACACTTTCCAAGCGCATGTGAAGGCCACTGGCCACGTCCATGCCCTTTTCCATTGCTTCACAGATGGTATCGACCCACGTGTTCGAGATTTTGCCACCCCGGTTGGCGACACCGAGAACCAACGTTTTGCAGCCCGCAGCAATGGCCTCATCCACCGACATATCTGGAATGCCCAAATCAGCATTTGCTTCTGGATAACGCAACTGACCAAGGCACCATTCTGGCCGCCAATAGACCACCCCTTGGGCCGTTTTAGCGGCGGGCTGATCGACCACATCACCCAAAAACATAAGATACGGTGTACGTAAGGACATGACGGTTTAATTCCCCATAAAGATAATCACAATAGGCTGTGACCATAAGGAAGAAACACACCCTTGTCAGCGGTAAAGGCATGGCGGCAAAAGGATTTTCAGGCATACCTGTGCATTGACATATTTAGGCGGTGCTGTCAGAGACAATGCGTCATGAACGCTGCCTTTTTTCTCTCGCTTATTGCACTTATGAGCCAAGCTGTTGCTTTGGTTTGGTGCCTTCGTACCGCGAAAGGATCAAACTACACCGTCACATGGATCGCCTTTACGAGCGCGATGGGCGGCCTTCTGATTGTTCGGATCATAGAACTATACTTGACGCTATCGGGAACGGGCCCGGATATTTTGTGGCTGGCAAGCTCTGCGATTCTATCAATGCTGCTCGCCGTGGGGTTTGTCAGATTATACCCGGCAGCCAAACACCTGAGGTCAGCCCAACGCAATAGCCTGCATTTAAACGCCTTGTTGGAAGATGCGTCTGAAATAGCCGGCATGGGATATTGGATTGGTGGATATGAAGGTGCTGGATATGACCTTGTCAGCCCAGGGTTTGCGAAGATTCACGGAACAACCGTCGAAGATTTTATGAAAACAGCAGAAGATAAAGATGCGGATATCAAACGGTGGGTTCACCCGGATGACATTCCCTATATCATCAAGCGTTATGACGAGTGGGACGACCATAATAAAGAAGTAGATATAACTTATCGTATCATTCGCACAGATGGCGCGGTTCGCTATGTGCGCGACATGGCGCGTTGGGTCCGCAAGGACAAGGGCGAGCTTGTTCAAGTTGGTACCCTTCGCGACATCACCGACTATAAGGAAGCCGAAGAAAAACTAAACGCGGCCATGCGCAAAGCTGAAACCGCTGATCATGCCAAAACAATGTTCTTGGCTGTTATGTCCCACGAGCTGCGCACCCCGCTGAATGCGATTATCGGCTATGCACAGATGTTGCAAAGCTCAGTCACAGTCACAGCCGATAAAAAACTGGATTATGCCGAAACCATTGAAGAAGCCGGTCAGCATCTATTGGGTATCATCGCCGATATCTTGGATACCGCCCGCATTGAATTAGGTGAGATCGACCTGAAGGAAGAATGGTATGATCCCCACAATTTGATGAAAAGTGCGGTGCGCATTGCAAAAGTTCAGAGTAAAGAAGGCCCTGCCAATATACGCTTTGATTTGATGGAACAGGCTGTGGAACTGCGGGCGGATGAACGCTTGGTTCGGCAAGTTTTGGTCAACTTGGCCTCCAATGCCTTAAAATTCACACCAGGAAACGGCACAATAACCCTTGGCCTACACGTAACCGATCAAAACGAACTTACCTTTCAAGTCACTGATACAGGATGCGGTATCGCCGAGGCCGATATCGAAAAGGTTCTGGCGCCTTTTGGCAAAGTCGGTAACGACGCCAACATTACAAACGGCGGCGTCGGGCTTGGCTTACCAATCACAAAAGGATTGGTGGAGCGGCACGGCGGCACCTTTAATTTGCAAAGCAATTTGGGAGCCGGAACAACTGTGACCGTGACATTTCCTGCTGACCGGGTGCGACTGGCAACCGCGAAACCGGCAAATTCGCCTTAGGAAACCATTAAGATATCGACCGTAGCCTTGGGTGTGTTTATTGTAGCTCTCTAAACGTGGCAGGAGACGTCTGTTGACCTTGTTCAAAGCATTTTGCGTCGCCTTGCCATTGGTGGTCCTGACATTTTTCATGCTCGGCGGCATCGAATGGTTAGGCCTAGGTTTCTCGCTTTAGAGTCCGACCAAAGACCAACAACGATGTTGCTTTTGATTAAGCCAAACAAACAGCATGAAAAACCCATTGCTCTATCTTTCGCGCAACTTCGGATGGTAAGCTCCCGAAAACGCCGCAAGGATAATTGCTTGGGAGATAGAGCATGGCATTCGATAAATTGGGTATGGAATTCACGTCGGCGCTGCCGGAAACAGCAGAGGCCTTTAACAGCGCCATGGATGACTACATGCTGTTCACCGGCGAGCCCGTCGGACGGCTGTTGTCCACGGCAGAGGTCGATCCTGATTTCGCCATGGGCTATTGCCTGACCGGGTGCCTTCGATTGTTTGGCGGTGTCAGCGCCGCCCACCCGCGCGTCCATTTAGAACTGCGTGCGGCGAAAGCTCGGCGCTCACGCGTGTCGGAACGAGAACAAGCCCACATCGACGCCTTTGAATGTGCCGCCAGCGGTGAAATGACGAAAGCGGGCAGTATGTGGGACAACATTTTGAAAGCCCATCCTCACGACATGATGGCTGCAAAGTGCGCCCACGAAGCCTATTATTTGGTGGGTGAATCCCAGCGCATGCGAGACTCTGTTCAAGCCATTCTGCCGCATTGGAATGATAGCATTCCCTATTATGGCTACTTGCTTGGCATGGGCGCGTTCGGCCTGGAAGAATCTGGCAACTATCGCGACGCCGAGGTCATGGGCCGCAAGGCTGTTGAGATTGAACCCCGCGATGTCTGGGGCGTTCACGCCGTCGCCCATGTGTTGCAAATGGAAGAACGTTGGGATGAAGGCATCGGCTGGCTCGATACCACCAGCACCCATTGGTCCGATGCGGTGTGGCTGCGCGGCCATTTGTGGTGGCACCTAACGTTACCGCTTATTGAAACAAATCAGATCGACCGCGTGCTGGCAATTTATGACGAGCATATTTCTGACTGCGATAAAGACATGGTGACGCGGCTGAACGACTGCACATCGCTGCTATGGCGTTTGGAACTGGCCGGTGTCGAGGTCGGTGACCGGTGGGACGGGCTGGTCGACATGTGGGCCTATCACACGGATGAACACGCCTTTGCTTTCGCCGACGCGCACTTGGCCATGACCATGGTATCGGCAGGCGGCGAGAAAAAGCTGCGGCGGTTTATGGAAAGCATGCACGCCTACATCGAAGGCGAAAATCATACCAACAGCCGGATCATTGAGCAGGTCGGGCGCGATCTCTGCCAGGGACTGATCGCTTACAGGCGCGGTGATTATCAACAAGCCGTTGACCTGATGTCACCGATCCAAGATAAGGTTTACCAGATCGGCGGATCAAACGCGCAGCGGGATATTTTCAACTTAACGCTAGCCGCCGCGCGTAACCACGTAATTAAGGGGACAGGTGAAAAAACGAATTAAGTCACCTGTCCCCTTAATTATGTTAGACCTTCACCCGTTCCGATTTTGGATCGTACATCGGCTTGAGTGAGACATCGGCGGCATAGCGAACGCCGCACACTTCGATCTCGTAAGAACCATTGTTGACGTAGTCCGGGTTCACACCATCGGCATTATTAACCCAACCCAGGGCACAAGATGCGCCCAGCGCATGACCATACATCGCCGACGCGACGTAACCACAAATCTCACCATTCCGATAAACCGGCTCATTGTGATACAGCATCACATTGGGGTCTTTCAGCAAGAACTGCGCGAGACGTTTTTTGGTGCCCCGTTCTTTTGCGGCAACCAACGCATCACAACCGATGAACCCACCGGGCTTATCCAGCTTGCAGGTAAAGCCCAGGCCAATGTCATACGGCGTGTCTTCATCGGCCATGTCATGGCCCCAATGCTTGAAGCCTTTTTCGATCCGCAAGCTGTTCAGGGCGTGATAACCGGCCAGCTTCATGCCGTGCGCCTTGCCCGCATCCATCAGCACATCAAAGACGCCGGGAACAAACTCGGTCGGCATATACAATTCCCAACCGAGTTCACCGACATAGGTGATGCGCGAAGCCCGAACCATGGCATAACCCAACTCAATCTCTTGGCTGGTACCGAAGGGGAAAGCGTCGTTTGAGAGATCAGTATCGGTCAAAGGTTGCAACACGTCGCGAGCCTTTGGTCCCATCAAGCCCAGCATCGCAACGCCCGACGTGACATCCGTGACAACGCAGAATTCGTCGCTTTCAATATGAGATTTCAACCAATTGAGGTCGCGGAAATGCGCGCCTGCGCCAGTCACGACCATATAAGAGTCTTCGGCCAAGCGGGTAACGGTTAGGTCCGCTTCGATGCCACCGCGATCATTCAACCACGGCGCATAGATAATCTTGCCGGGATCAACCGACATATTCCCCGCTGAAATGCGGTTCAGTACTTTTTCAGCGTCCCGGCCTTGGACCATAAACTTGCCAAACGACGCTTGGTCGAATAACGCAACGCTTTCGCGGGTCGCCATGTGTTCAGCTTTTGAATGCTCGAACCAATTCTGTTTGCCAAAGCTATAGTCGTATTCCGGCGTTACGCCTTCGGGGGCGAACCAATTTGGCCGTTCCCAACCCAGTGTTTCACCGAAGCACGCGCCATGTGATTTGAGCTGTTCATGCAGCGCCGACCGACGCGCGCCGCGTGCGGTGGTGTATTGGTAGAACGGCCAGTGGACCGAATACAATAAGCCCAGCGTTTCCGTCACACGGTCATGCAAGTATTTGCTGTTCGATTGGAATGGCGCATTACGGCGGATATCAACATCAACCAGATCCATCGGCGGATGCCCCGCCTTGATCCACTCGCTCAGCACCTTACCCGCACCACCAGCAGACTGAATGCCAATAGAATTGAAGCCCGCCGCGATGAACAAGCCGTTTACTTCTGGTGCCGGGCCGAGGTGGTAACGATCATCGGGCGTAAAACTTTCTGGGCCGCAGAAGAATTTCTGAATACCGGCTTCTGCCAGGGCTGGCATGCGGTGGATGGCGCCTTCTAAGATTGGCTCAAAATGATCAAAGTCATCGGGCAGTTCGCCGAACTCAAAATCATCGGGAATACCATCCATGCCCCATGGCTTGGCGACAGGTTCAAAACAGCCCAGCAAAATTTTACCCGCGTCTTCTTTGTAATACGCACAAGCATCGTAATCACGATAAACCGGCAGGCCTGCGGTCACGCCTTCGAATGGTTCAGTGACAATGTAGAAGTGCTCGCAGGCATGCAGCGGCACAGAGACCCCAACCGTTTTCGCCAGTTCCCGCGTCCACATGCCACAGGCCAGCACAACGGTTTTCGCCTTAATCGTGCCTTGCGGTGTTTCGACGCCAACCACACGATCACCATCCATGATCAGCTTCGTCGCGGCTGTATTCTCAAAAATTTGTGCGCCACCACTGCGAGCGCCTTTGGCCAAAGCCTGGGTGACATCGACCGGATTTGCTTGACCGTCACTGGGAATGAAAATGCCACCAATGACGTCATCCGTGTTCAACAACGGATACATTGATTTGCATTCTTTTGGCGTTACCCGATCCACTTGTAAGTCAAACACCTTAGCCATATCGGCCCGGCGAAGCAGATCTTCCATGCGGCCAGGATTGGTTGCGGTAGAGAGCGAACCGTTTTGCTTAAAACCGGTGGGCTGCCCAGTTTCGGCCTCAAGGCCGTGGTACAGCTCGGCCGTATACTTGGCTAGCTTGGTCATGTTTGGGTTGTCGCGAAGCTGCCCAATCAGGCCCGCCGCGTGCCACGTCGTGCCAGAAGTGAGTTGCTTGCGCTCCAGCAAAACAACGTCCGTGATACCAACTTTTGGCAGGTGGTAGGCGATGGATGTCCCAATGACACCCCCACCAACGATCACAACTTCGGCTTCGGTAGGCAGTTGCTTGGCCATTCCGGTCAGTTCCTTATACAAAAAAGGGTACGACGTACTTTTTTAAGTGTCAGAGCCACTGTGGAAATTGAAGACGGCACCCTCTTTGATGCCTGAAGGCCAGCGGGCTGTGACCGTCTTGATCTTGGTATAGAACCGAACACCTTCCATGCCATGGATCGCGTGATCGCCAAACAGCGATGCTTTCCAACCGCCAAAGCTGTGATAGGCCACAGGCACAGGGATCGGCACGTTCACACCGACCATGCCGATGTTAACAGTTTGCGTGAAGTCCTTCGCCGCATCACCATCGCGGGTGAAGATGGCAGCGCCATTGCCGTATTCATGGTCGATGACCATTTGCTTGGCTTCGGCGTAATCTTTCGCGCGGACGACCGACAATACAGGGCCGAAGATTTCATCGCGGTAGCAATCCATGTCTGTCGTCACGTGGTCGAGCAACGTGCCACCCACGAAGTAGCCATTTTCATAGCCCTGCAAGGAAACGCCACGACCATCCACAACCGCTTTGGCACCCGCAGCGATGCCGCCATCAATGTAGCGCTCGATCTTTTCTTTAGATTCCTTGGTAATGACCGGACCCATTTCCGCCTGGCTGTCGGTATACGGCCCAATCTTCAACGCACTGACGCGCGGTGCAATTTTCTCAACAAACCTGTCGGCTGTGTCATCACCGACAGCAACGGCAACAGAAATGGCCATGCAACGTTCACCGGCAGAGCCATAGGCCGCACCCATTGCTGCATCAACCGTCTGATCCATGTCCGCATCAGGCATGATAACCATGTGATTCTTCGCACCGCACAGGGCTTGAACCCGTTTACCGTTGGCGCAGCCCGTTTCATAGATATAGCGGCCAATCGCGGTTGATCCGACAAAGCTGATCGCGGCCACGTCTGGGTGCGATAACAAGGCATCAACAGCGACCTTATCGCCGTTAACCACGTTCAAGCAGCCCGCAGGAAGCCCTGCTTCAATCATCAATTCAGCCAGCCGCATGGGGCACGAAGGATCGCGCTCCGACGGTTTTAGAATGAACGTGTTTCCGGTTGCCAACGCCACCGGGAACATCCACATCGGCACCATCGCTGGAAAGTTAAACGGAGTGATGCCCGCACACACACCAACCGGCTGGCGGGTGTTGTAAACGTCAACGCCCGACGCAACGCCTTCCGAATAATCACCCTTCAGGGCGCTGGCGATACCGCAGGCAAACTCCACCACTTCCAAGCCCCGGGTGATGGACCCCTTGGCATCGTCAATGGTCTTGCCGTGCTCGGCCGAAACCAGCTCGGCAATTTCATTCATGTGCTCTTTTAACAAAGCACGATAGTTAAACATCACCTGAGCCCGCTTTGCTGGCGGCGTTGCGGACCAGGCTGGTAATGCGGCTTTGGCAGACGCCACGGCAGCGTTGACCTCATCAACGGATGCCAGTGGAACCCGTTTAATGACCTCACCGATTGCGGGATTATAGATATCCCCAAAGCGGCCAGATGTTCCTGCAACGTTTGCGCCTGAAATGAAGTGCGACAAGTCAGCGGTCATAAGTACGGATCCCCTAGCGTCCCGAATCCGAAGTTCGCAACATTCTTGGACATCCGCTTATCGAACTTCGGATTCGAGCGGGACACGAGCAATATAGTGATCTCGTGTGGTTTTGGACTTAAACGGTCTCTTTCGAAAGAACCTCACGCATCACGCCAATGATTTCATCAATGTGAGACTTCTCTGCCACCAAAGGTGGCGCAACAATGCCACTATCGCCAGTAAATTTGATATGGCAACCGGCCCAAAACAATTCTTTTTGGATACGTGTTCCGCGCTTTCCGCCAGCACCGCCTTCTTTCTTCAGCTCGACAGCGGCCATCATCCCATAAGAACGAATGTCAAAAACGACATCGAGATCACGTAGGGAGTTCACTTTTTCCAAGAAGTACGGAGACATATCGACGCCCCGTTGGAAGAGGTTTTCGTCCTCGTAGATTTTCAGTGTCGCAATCGCTGCGGCACAGGCTGCGGGGTGGCCCGAATAGGTATAGCCGTGGAACAGCTCGATGGCGTTTTCTGGCGCTGCGTTGGTGACGGTTTCATAAATTTCATCTTTCACCGCAACGGCACCCATGGGCTGCGCCCCGTTGGTGATGGCTTTTGCCATCGTCATAATGTCGGGTGTGACACCGAAGGCTTGTGCGCCAAATGCCGGACCCAACCGACCGAAGCCACAAATGACTTCATCAAACACCAACAAAATACCGTTCGCGTCACAAATTTCACGAAGGCGCTCTAGGTACCCAACAGGTGGAACCAAGCAGCCAGTGGAACCAGCAATCGGCTCAACAAAAACGGCGGCAATCGTGCTGCCACCAAAGGTGTCAACGGCCCGTTGCAGGTCTTCAGCCAAATAAGCCCCATGCTCTGGTTGACCAATGGCGAATTTGTTTTCTTCCAGCCACGTGTGACGCATGTGATAGACGTTCGGCATAACGCCAGAGAACGTTTCACGGTTTTTCACCATCCCCGACAATGAAACACCACCGATGTTCACACCGTGATAGGCGCGCTCGCGGCTGACAAAACGGGTGCGTTGCGCCTGACCGTTCGCCCGATGATAAGCCATGACGATTTTCAAGGCGGTATCGATGGCTTCGGAACCTGAATTGCCGAAGAACACCCGGTTGATGCCGTCTGGTGTTAGGCGGCTAACGCGGCTAGCCACTTCAAAGGATGACGGGTGCGATGAGCCAAAAGGTGGGGCAAAATCGGTTTCTAGCAACTGGGCATAGACGGCATCTGCGATCTCTTGCCGACCATGACCGGCGGGGCAACAAAATAACCCGCTTGAGCCATCGACGATCTTACCGCCTTTGTGATCCCAGTAATAACAACCTTCCCCTTTAACGATCAGGCGTGGGTTTTCTTTGAATTCACGATTGGCTGTAAACGGCATCCAATGGTGTTCGAGCGTGTTTCCTGTATATTGCATGGAATCCTCCTGAGATCAGCGAAGCCGATAGGTTGTCCGTCGTTGCCCGAAACGCTACGCTTGTGTATGGGTCCAACGTAGGACCAGTTGGACGCAAGACACCAGTCCAGTCTTCCTCTGGTCAAGACTGAAAATGTGGAGAGACCCACTTGCGTGACGCGTTGTTTCACCTGCCGAAAGACGGCACCGGGAGTATCCAGGCCCGCATCCGGTCCATGCTTGTTGATGAGATATTGGCTGGTCGTCTGCCTGCGGGTGATCCCCTGCCGTCCAGCAGGCGCATGGCTCAGACCCTTGGCGTGTCGCGGAACACAGTGGTTTTGGCGTATCAGGCGTTGGTCGACGATGGTTATCTTCAAGCCCGCGAGCGCAGCGGATTCTATGTAGATCCTGATATTGGGCCACGGGTGCGAAAAGCGGAAGCAACGCCGCATCGCGCCTCACAGAGCATTGGTCCCGATGTTGATTGGGCATCGAAGCTCCGAATTCATCCGTCGGAACAAAGCAACGTTACCAAACCGAAAGACTGGCAACGCTTCCCGTACCCCTTCATTTACGGCCAAGTGGATACAGACCTTTTTCCCTTGTCATCCTGGCGTGAATGCTTCCGCCTCGCCCTTAATCGGAAGACGTTAGACGCTTGGACGGCGGACGCCAGAGCCGATGACGACCCGGTATTGATTGAGCAAATCCGGACCCGCCTGTTGCCCAGACGCGGACTTTTGGTCGATTCAGACCAGATTCTCATCACGCTCGGTGCCCAAAACGCTCTCTACATTCTGGCATCTCTGCTGATCAGCCCAAAGGATGCGGTGGTCATTGAAGAACCGGGTTATCGCGATGCAACGAACATCATCAGCCTGAAAACCAACAATGTGCGGCCGGTGCCGGTTGATGCGGGTGGCCTTCAGATTACCCAAGCGATGCGCGGCGCTAAGGTTGCCTTTGTCACACCAAGCCACCAATACCCGACGGCTGCGACCATGCCGATGGACCGGCGTATGGCCTTGTTGGAATCCGCTACCAAAAATGATGTGATCTTGATTGAAGATGACTACGAAGCCGAAACCAATTTCATCAATCAGCCGATGCCCTCGCTGGCCTCTCTCGATACATCGGGCCGGACTCTTTATATAGGCAGCCTATCGAAAACATTGTTCCCAGGATTGAGGCTTGGCTATCTCGTCGGCCCAAAGGCCCTGATTACCGAGGCACGGGCGCTCAGGCGGTTAATGCTGCGCCACGCGCCATCCAATGTTCAGTACGCAACGGCCCAGTTTCTGGCATTGGGCCACCATGATGCCTTGGTCCACCGATTGCACAAAGCCTATCGCGCTCGGTGGCAAGCCATGGAAGCCGCTTTAAAAACCCATCTTCCCGATATCACCGTGTCCGACAGCGTTGGTGGAACATCTGTCTGGTGCCAAGGGTCCGCCGAGTTGGATACGGACAAATTGGCCCTCGCCGCCGCAAAAGAAGGAATTTTGATTGATCCTGGCACGATCTATTTTCACCAATCGCCGCCGCCAAGGAACTGTTTTAGATTGGGATTTTCCTCTATCCCGCTCGAGCGGATCGAGCCGGGCATTGAAAAGCTCTCCAATGTTTTGCGGGCCATGGAACAGGCGCATTAGGGCCTCCATCTTGGCGCTCTCTTCATAGATACCGCTATACGCCCTTGTGGCTCTGCCAATTCACCTGAACTGGACCTTGGAACTTTACCAATCGTTGCCTACGGTGGGATCGCTGGTTGCGGCGGAGGGTCTGCGACCTGTGACCCAGGGGGAGACACACCATGAAAATCGGCGTTCCAAAAGAGATAAAGAATCATGAATATCGCGTCGGCCTTGTTCCGGCCAGTGTGGCAGAGCTGACTCACGCGGGTCATAGCGTTTTGGTTGAAACCAAAGCCGGTGATGGCATCGGTTGTTCAGATACTGATTACCGTGCGGCGGGGGCGACCATTGCCAAAACGGCGAAACAAATTTTTAGCAAATCTGACATGATCGTAAAGGTCAAAGAACCGCAAGCGGGTGAACGCAAGATGTTGAGCCAGGATCAGATCCTGTTCACCTATCTGCACTTGGCCCCAGACCCCGAGCAAACCAAAGACTTGGTGAAGTCTGGTGCCATCTGCATCGCCTATGAAACAGTGACACAAGACGGCGGCGGTTTGCCCTTGCTTGCTCCGATGAGTCAAGTGGCTGGCCGTATGTCGGTTCAGGCTGGGGCGCATTATCTGGAGAAAGAACAAGGCGGTCGCGGCGTTCTGTTGGGTGGGGTGCCTGGCGTGCCACCAGGTCGCGTTGTCGTATTGGGTGGCGGGGTTGTTGGCTCGAACGCCATCGAAATGGCGCTGGGCCTCGGCGCGCGCGTTGCCGTATTGGACAACAACGCGGGCACACTGGAACGGCTTTCACACCGTTTCGGCCCAGCCTTACAAACCGTGTTCTCAAACCGCCACAACTTGGAACAGTTTGTGTTGGATGCAGACCTGGTGATCGGTGGTGTGCTCATTCCTGGTGCCGCTGCGCCCAAACTAGTGACGCGCGCCATGATCAAGGCCATGCGCCCCGGTTCTGTCGTCGTCGACGTTGCCATCGACCAAGGCGGATGCATTGCCACAGCCAAAGCAACCACGCATGCGGATCCCGTCTATATGGTGGATGGCGTCGTACATTACTGCGTTGCCAACATGCCCGGTGCCGTCGCGCGCACATCGACGTTTGCCCTAAACAACGTGACCTTGCCGTTCACCATGCAATTGGCAAACAAAGGGTATCAACGCGCTTTATATGAGAATGCCCACCTTCGCGAAGGACTGAATGTGCACAAAGGGGCGATTACCAACGCCCCTGTGGCCAAGGCCTTGAAGTACAAATTCATGGACCCGATGGAAGCCATCCGCAGCTAATAATTAAGGTGACACACACATTATCTAATTAAACTCTATGTCACCTTAATTAAAAGTCGAAGAGGTTCGCAGATCTTCTGGGGCCGCTTGCCAGACGGCTAGGATTGCAAGGGGTTCATCCGCTGTGGTGAACCCATGCAAGCTGTTCGATGAAATGCGAACAATGTCACCGGCGCGGCGGATTTCTGTCCAAGACCCGGTTCCTTCACCGACAGAAAATTCTGCTGATCCAGCAACGATGATATAAATCTCATCGGCTTTGTGGCGATGTTGAGGATAAACAACGTTTGGCCCCCAAAGAGCCATCCCCACCCGTGATTGATCCGACACAAACGGCCCCCATTTGCCGATGACCTCGGCAAAGCCGTAAGAGTCCAACATGGCGTTGAGAGCCGCGTTATCAGACGGCTTATAGGTCTGTTCCCATTTACATGTGGTGCGCTCGCCTGCGAACAAGGCGGCAATGCCATGCGTCGTCGTCGTCGTATACGCCAGGGATGACACCATAAGATCGGACGCTGGACCGTTCTCCGGCTCAACAGGAACCCATTCATTGCCTGCGCGCATAATGTCGTCACGAAAGTCATCGAGGTCTGGATGCCTGAGACCAGAGACATAAGCCTTGATACCATCCAAAAGCCTTTGATCGGCGGCGCGGTCAGGTTGTGAAGTCATCGATCAGCTATACCCCGCTTGTTCGGCGACCCAGGGTGCCATAGCTGCAATCCGTGTTTCAAACACCGTGCGAAAGGCGGCCCGGACATCGGCAGTGATGCGAGCGTCCAGCGGCCCATCGACCGGCGGCTGGCTGAACAGATACAGCTTCCGGTCGAACCGGGTTTCCAAGGGAAAAACCTGCAAACCAGCCAAATGCGCCCGACCGTGAAACAAGCAAAGCGGTGTTGTGACCGCAAAGCCTAGGCCCGCAGATACCATCGACAGTACGGTATCGGTCTCATCGAATTCTAAGGTGTTGGGCAATTTAAGGCCTCGGCTTTCGACGTAGCCTTCAATATCAGCGCCGATCCGTGACCGCAGCGAATAGCGAACAAACGGCACGATTGCGGACAAACTGGCCAAGCTAGCTTTTTCTGCGTTCAACTTCAGAGACTTCGGCGCAACAACGATATGCGGCTCTCGCAAGACAGCCGTCCGGCGAAAGCCCGTCCGGTCTTTTAAGGTATCAACACCCACATAAACACCGATGTCGCGCGATAAAACACCTTCGGTCAGGTCTGGTGAAATGCCAGAGTATAGCGAGACCTGGGCAGCTTCTCGGCGCAAGGCGCGCACAATCGCGGGGCCAATGGTTCCAGCAACAGAATCAACCAACCCGATGCGGAGGCGCATGGGGTGTTGTGTTTGTGCCCCTTGAACGTCCGCCGCCAAAGCCTCGGCCGCGCCCAGCACATCTTGCGCGCGATGCAGGGCGGCTTCGCCTGCGGGTGTGAGAGTCAAAGGGCGACGAGATCGATCAATCAAGGGAGCATTAAGCGCCTCTTCCAATCGCTGAACAGACTGACTGACGGCGGACTGCGTCAGACCTAAAACACGGGCCGCAGCCGTCATGCTGCCGTGGCTGGCAACATGGGTGAAAACGTCGAGGGTCCGCAAATCAAAGCTCATGCCTATCATTAATAATAAACGAATGAATCATCAACAAAATTAATGAAAATACGGTTTGGTTCAATGACGCCTAAGGTCACAGCTTCTCAACCACAGCGCATGTGAGGTTGTCCGTGGCGAAGTATTCTATCTTTTCGTTGGCGCGCAATGCGGCCAGTTATCATACAAATTGGCCCAAGGCGTGGCGTAGCCCCGACCCAAAACCCGAATATGATGTCATTATCATTGGCGGCGGCGGGCACGGCCTAACGACAGCCTTTTATCTGGCAAAATTGCACGGCATCAATAATGTCGCGGTGATCGAAAAAGGCTGGATCGGTGGCGGTAACACGGGTCGGAACACGACCATCGTTCGCTCAAACTATTACTTGGAAGCCAACGCGCACTTCTACGAAAACTCGATGAAGCTTTGGGAAGGCATGAGCCAAGAGCTGAACTTCAACGTGATGTTCTCGTCGCGGGGCGTTCTCAACTTGGCCCACACTCCCAGCGCCATCGATTCGTTCCAGCGACGCGGTAACGCCATGCGCTTGAACGGCATCGATGCGGAATACATGAATCGCGACCAAATCGCGAAAATGGTGCCACTGCTAAATATGTCACCGGACTCGCGTTTCCCTGTGATGGGCGGATTGTTGCAGCCCCGCGCAGGCACGGCACGGCACGACGCTGTTGCTTGGGGTTATGCCCGAGGTGCCGATGAACGCGGTGTGGATATCATTCAAAACTGCGAAGTGACTGGCTTTGATATTGAAAACGGCAAAATCAAAGGCGTTCAAACGACACGCGGTGCGATCAAAGCCAAAAAGGTTGGCTGTGCGGTTGCTGGTCATACCTCGCAATTGATGGATATGGCCGGTTTGCGCACCCCCATCGAGGCGCACGTTTTGCAGGCGATGGTGTCTGAACCCGTGAAGCCCGCGCTGGATACCGTCGTCACATCGGGTGCGGCACACTGCTATATCAGCCAATCCGATAAAGGTGAGATGGTGTTTGGTGGCGATTTGGATTTCTACAATTCCTACGCCCAACGCGGCAACTTCCCGACTATTGAGTTTGTGACGGCCTCGATCAAGTGGCTGTTCCCGGCGTTCTCTCGGTTGCGCCTGATGCGCAGTTGGGGTGGCGTGATGGATATGTCGATGGATGGCAGCCCGATCATCTCAAAGACCCCCATCGAAGGTCTCTACCTGAACGCCGGTTGGTGTTATGGCGGCTTTAAAGCGACCCCCGGGTCCGGGTGGTGCTTTGCCCACACGATCGCCAACGATGAACCTCACCCTTACAACGCTGCGTTCACCCTGAACCGGTTTGAAAAGGGCTACACCCTTGATGAAAAGGGTGCCGGTCCGGTACCCAAAGCGCACTAAGGAGCGCGGAACCCATGCTTCTGATCCCCTGCCCCTGGTGCGGCGACCGTCCGCACAACGAATTCAGCTATACCGGCGATGCGACCATCAAACGCCCGGTTGATGCCAATGCGCCCGCCGAAGACTGGAACGCTTACGTCTTTTTGCGCGATGACCCAAAAGGCCCGCACGACGAGCTGTGGCATCATGTGAATGGCTGTCGCCGATTCCTAAAAGTCCGCCGCGATACCTACACCCATGAAATATTGGGGTCGGCCAAGCCGCACGAAGACATTACATCCAACGAAGGCGGTGCCGCATGAGCACGCAAAGTCATCGCACCGCCACTGGCGGATTGGTTGATCGCACGAAACCGATCAACTTCACGTTTGACAGCCAAAGCTATCAAGGATTCCAAGGCGACTCCCTAGCCTCTGCCTTGTTAGCGAACGGTGTTCGATTGTTTGGCCGTTCTTTCAAATATCACCGCCCGCGCGGGCTTGTCTCCGCCGGATCGGAAGAACCAAACGCACTGATGCAAGTCGGTATTGGCGCTTATACGGAACCAAACCTTCGCGCGCCCCAGGTCGAGCTATACGATGGGTTGGTCGCTGAAAGCCAAAACCGTTGGCCGTCCCTCAGCTTTGATGTCGGTGAAATCAACAACAAGATGTCGCGCCTGTTCCCGGCTGGATTCTATTACAAGACGTTCATGTGGCCTGCAAAAATGTGGATGACCTATGAGCACGTCATCCGCAATGCGGCTGGATTGGGTCGGTCGCCCATGGAAGATGACCCAGACACGTATGAACATCACCATGCCCATACAGATGTGCTTGTTGTTGGCGGCGGCGCAGCGGGACTGTCGGCGGCGCTCGCTGCGGGCCGTTCGGGCGCACGGGTGATGCTGGTCACCGAAAGCCCTGAATGGGGTGGCCGCCTAAAAGACGGTGCGACAATTGATGGCGAGCCCGGCCTACAATGGGTGCAGGCCGCCATTGCTGAACTGTCCGGCATGGACAACGTGACCCTAAAGGTCCGCACCATGGTCGGCTGTTACTATGATCATAACATGCTGGTGATGTTGGAAAAATCTGGCGACCACTTGACCAAGCGTGACCATTACACGCCGCGTCAACGCCTCTGGCAGGTCCGCGCGAAACGGGTTGTGATTGCCGCTGGGGCCATCGAACGCCCCTTGGTCTTCGGCAACAACGATAAACCCGGCGTCATGTTGATGTCTGCCGTTCGCACCTATGCGAAACGGTTCGGTGCGAAGGCGGGCAGCAACGCAATCGTATTTGCCAACAACGACACGGCCTATCAATCGGCTCTTGATCTAAAAGACGACGGCATTGCCATTCAGGCCATTGTTGATCCGCGTGCCGATGGTGGGGCGCTGACCCAAGCGGCCATCGAGGCGGGTATCGAAGTTCTGACCGGCCACGTCATCATCAATGCCAAGGGCGGTAAGACCGTCACGGGCGCCGAGATTATGGCCCTGAATGCAGATGCATCCGGTGTGACAGGCGAAATTCGCATTATAAAAGGCGATCTAATCTGCGTATCGGGTGGTTGGACCCCAAGTGTCCACCTACATAGCCAAGCCAAAGGCAAAACGATCTTTGACGATGCGCTAACGACGTTCGTTCCCGGTGCGACCATGCAGGCGCATGTCAGTGTTGGTGCGTGCAATGGCACCTTCGTCTTGTCAGCCGCGTTGGCCGAAGGCGCAAAGGCCGGTGCCGAGGCCGCAAGCAAAGCGGGCCATTCCGGTAAAGCTGGATCGGTTCCGTCCGCAGAAGATGGCCCCAGTGTTACTCCCTTCCCAGTTTGGGATGTGCCGCTGCCACCGCATGTTCACCTAAAGCGGTTTGTTGATTTGCAAAACGATGTGACGGCAGACGACGTCGCCCTGGCACACCGGGAAAACTACCTGAGTGTCGAGCATCTCAAACGGTACACGACCTTGGGCATGGGCACTGATCAGGGCCGTACGTCCAACATCAACGGCTTGGCCATCATGGCGCAATTACGCGGCGTTGCGATTCCAGATGTCGGCCACACAACGTTCCGACCCCCTTTTCAGGCGATTAGTTTGGGCGCGATCACGGGGCCATCGGTTGGCGATCATTTTGAGCCGATCCGCCGGACAGGCCTACACGACTGGCACGTTAAAAATGGTGGCAAGTTTACGACGGCGGGCCTTTGGCATCGGGCAGACTATTACCCGCAAGCGGGTGAAAATAAGCTAACCGCGTCGCTGCGTGAAGCCAAAGCCGTTCGTGCCAGTGTTGGGATTTGTGATGTGTCGTCGCTGGGTAAGATCGACGTTCAAGGCCCGGACGCAGCAGAGTTCATCAACCGGCTTTATGTGAATGGTTTTGCGAAACTACCCGTCGGCAAAGCCCGTTACGGCGTGATGCTGCGCGAAGATGGCCATGTAATGGATGACGGCACCGTCACCCGCCTTGCCGAAAATCGCTATGTCGTCACGACCACGACGGCAAACGCTGGACCGGTTATGACCCACATGGAATATCATTCACAGGTGGTTTGGCCAGAGCTGGATGTTCACGTGGTCAGCGTGACTGAGGAATGGTCGGCCATTGCGATTGCCGGGCCAAACAGCCGCAAGCTCTTGCAAAAGGTTGTGACTGATCTGGACATCAGCAACGAAGGGTTTGCCTTTATGGCCTATGCGTCCTGCACCATCGCCGGTGTCATCGGGCGCATGTTCCGGATCAGCTTCTCGGGCGAGTTGGCCTTTGAAGTTGCGATCCCTGCCGACAAAGCAGTGTCGGTCTGGGAAGCGTTGATGATTGCCGGGCAAGAATATAACTGCATCCCTTATGGCGCAGAAGCGTTGGGCATTATGCGGATCGAAAAAGGCCATGTGGTCGGCGGTGAATTGAATGGCCGCACGACAGCAACGGACTTAGGGTTTGAGAAAATGATCTCGTCCAAGAAAGAATTTATCGGCCGGTTCATGCTTGGGCGCGAAGGTCTTGTGGCCGCAGACCGTATGCAGCTTGTCGGCTTAAAGCCCATCGACGGCACATCCGAAGTGCCGCGCGGCGCCCAGTTGGTTGCCAATCCACAGGCCCTGTGCCCGGTCGATATGGAAGGCGAAGTGACGTCAAACTGTATCAGCCCGCATGTTGGCCCGATTGGCCTCGGCATTCTGCGCCAGGGCCGAGACCGTCACGGCGAAAAGATCTTTGCCCATTCGCCCGTCACCAATCAAACGGTCGAGGTGGAAATTTGCCACCCGCACTTTATTGATCCGGAAGGAGACCGTGTCCGTGCCTGAACAAACCTTCCCCGCCCCAGAGCGTCGCTCTGGTATCGTTAGTCATTATAAGACTGGCATTCATGGTGCTGCGACAGATCAACCAAGCGTAACCTTGCAAGAGCGACGCCCTTTGGCCGTTTTCCATCTGGCCATTCGCGATGGTGCTGATGGCGTTGTCAAAAAAGCTGGAAAGGCCTTTGGCCTCGATCTACCAACCACGGCAAGCACCAGCGTCAGCATGGGCGGGCGCACGGCCTTGGCCATTGCCCCCAACACATGGTTACTGACCAATAATAATGTCGCCCATGAAGCCGACTCTGGTGCGCAAGCGGATGAATTGGCCGCTGCTGTCGGTGATGGCGGCGCGGTGAATGACGTCAGCCAAGGCCGCTGTGTCCTGCGAGTTGATGGCCCGAACAGCCGCGACGTTCTGGGTAAGTTGTCACCGCTTGATGTGCATCCCTCTGCCTTCGGCGCCGATGCCTGCGCCACGACTCAAATGGCCCATGTCGCCGTCACCTATCGGCGGGTTGGCGATGGCAATGCCTTTGATCTGTTCGTCTCCCGTGGCTTTTCCCAACACTTTTGGGAGGCATTGACCCATGCGGCGGGCGAATACGGTTATCAGGTTCTGGATGCCGGGCTGTAACGGCTTATAATAGAGCTATGATTGGAACCGTTCTATATTTGGCAGATGAGTCTGGTCCACCGGTCTATGTGGCATCGGTCGCAGGGGCTGATGCCGCACTTGGCTTAGAAGGCACGCATGTCAATCACGACGTACCAATAGAAAACGGTCGCGAAGATGGACCGTTTCACATCGACGTTCATGGCTTTGAACTTCGCACGATTCCCAGCGTTGTTGCTGACTATTTTGACGATGATGAGATTGAGACCACCTACCGCACCGAAGTTGAAGCCTTGGTGAAACAGGCAACGGGTGCCGCACGGGCACATATGTTTGATCATACACGCCGCGGTGATTCTGTCGCCCTTCGCGATACAAAGACCATGCGCGAACCATCGACTGTTATTCATTGTGATTATACAGAACGATCTGGGCCGCAGCGCGTGCGCGACATCATGGGTGATGAGGCCAATGCCTTGCTGCAAAATCGATTTGCCATCGTGAACGTTTGGCGCCCACTGCTCCATCCCGCGCAAACGTCGCTATTGGCCTTATGTGACGCGCGGTCGCACGCGCCCCAGGATTTGGTTGCGACAGAACGCGTGGCAGCAGATCGGATTGGGGAAATCTACCTTGCCCACTTTAACAAAAACCATCGCTGGGTGTGCTTCCCCAACATGACGCCCGATGAAGCCTTGCTGATTAAAACCTTTGATTCAGCCGTAGATGGTCGCGCGCGGCTAACGCTGCATACGGCGTTTGATAACCCGGATGCCCCCATTGATGCAAAACCGCGCGAGAGCATAGAGGCCCGCTGCTTCGCATTTTTCTAATATTTCTGGTGTCGGCTTTGACTCAGATTTCTTCCCAAACACGTTCTTCAAATTCTAGCTCATTGTCGTAGTTTTTCAATTCGCCGAAGCGAAAATCTCGGATCGAAGCGACCCCATAACCAATACCCTCCAATCCAACGACAGCAACGTGACGTACAGCGTTCTCGTGCATGATTCGGTAAGCCTCAAATCCTGTTCTATCCGCGTCGACAGTTAAGACATCGGTGGTCATAACATCTTTGATCACTGTTTTGGCAGGGTCCTGTTCCGTGGCCACAACCCGCCGCAAAAGATCCCGTTCTGTGAAGATGCCTTGCAGGGCGCCCGCATCAATAATCAACACGGCAGCAACATTACGGCTGGCCATTTGCTGCGCAACACTCAACACATCCGTGGTTGATACGACATGAAGAAGGTTTTGTCCGCGCAAGATATCGCGAAGCCTTCGATTTGGCATAATGTTGCTCCTATCCCAGTGGGACGGCGCCTCGCCTTAATCTCTTGTCCATCGGCCAGAAGCACCGATACCTTTATTATAACGCAGAAACATGAAAGAAGAAATCTGGTAATTTAGTATCACTAGTGTCCCGAATCTGAAGTTCGTATCATTTGGGACATCCGCTTTTCGAACTTCAGCTTCGATCCGGACACTAGCAACATATTGATCTCGTGTGGTTTTGGATTCGAAGTTCCCTAAAGTGGTTGCCTCGAAAAATGCGGTGAACTTCGAATCCACCACACTAGAAACAAGGGACTACGCGCGACCGTAGACGTCTTCTAGGCGGACGATGTCATCTTCGCCGACGTAATCGCCAGATTGCACTTCAATCAAATGCAGAGGCGTGTCGCCCTGATTTTCCAAACGGTGCTGAACACCCACAGGAATGAACGTGCTTTCATTGGCCGATAGATCAAATTCTTCTTCGCCCTTGAGCACGCGGGCAGTCCCCGCCACAACAATCCAGTGTTCGGCCCGTTGGTTGTGGTATTGTAATGAAAGCTGACCACCAGGACGCACAACAATTTGCTTCACCTGAAAACCGTCGCCGAGCTTCAAGGTTTTGTAACTCCCCCAGGGTCGATGGACCGTGGCATGGCTGAAAGGTGCTTCTGCTGCGCCTTCTTCAACCAGCTTGGCGACCGCGCGCACATCTTCTGTACGATCGCGTGGTAGAACCAAAATACCGTCTTCGGTCGCGACGATAACCATATCGGTAACACCCGCCACACCAACCGGAACACCATCTGAATAAACGTAAGATCCGGATACGTCGTGCAGATTGACCGGCCCGGTTGAGACGTTCCCCTCTGCGTCATCATCGCCCACTTCCCAAAGCGTCGACCATGACCCTGCATCGGTCCAGCCCATATCAACGGGAACAACGGCGGCACGGTGGGTTTTTTCCATGACGACCGTATCAATGGCACCTGCCGGTGACGCAGCAAAGGCACCTGCATCCAATCGGAAGAAATCTAGATCGCCATGACCAGAGCCAACAGCGCGGGTGACAGCGGTCAACATGTCAGGGGCGAACTGTCCGATCTCTGCCAGCATATCGGATGCCCGGAACAAGAAAATACCGGCATTCCAATCGTAACCGCCTTCTGCCAAATATCCTTCGGCGGTCGCTTGATCTGGTTTTTCAACAAACCGATCTACAGCGAAGCCGCCGTTAATCGCGGCTAACGCGGCACCCCGTTTGATGTAACCGTACCCGGTATGAGGTCGGTCTGGCGTGATACCAAAGGTGACGATCTTGCCGTCATTTGCAGCTTGCGCCGCAACCATGACAGCCTCAACAAACGCCTGCGGATTTTTGACAATATGATCGGAAGGCAGCAACAAGACCAAGGGATCATCGCCACCCTTTGGAGCAATACCTGCCGCAGCACCCTGGGCAACCATGGCGGCGACGGCAACGGCGGGGGCCGTGTTGCGCCCCAGTGGTTCCAGCACGACAGAAGCCCCCTTGACCCCTGCACTACGAAGCTGCTCGGCGACCAAAAAACGATGATCATCATTGGCGATCACAATCGGTGCTGCGAAGGCGTCGCCCGTTACCCGCGCAACAGTTTGCTGTAACAGGCTGGTATCAGCGCCCAAGCCCAAAAATTGCTTGGGCTGCTGAGGTCTCGACAAAGGCCAAAGGCGTGTTCCGGACCCGCCGGACAGAATAACGGGTTGAATGGTTGGTTTGGTCATCAGAAAACCCAAAAAGCAGAAGATGCCGCCTAGGTACCACCACGGGTCCGGAAGTCAAACAAACCCCACAAAATATCAAGAGCGTCTTTGGCGTTTCTTTGGTCCGTCAGCGCGGTAGAATAAACCCTTGAGCAGACTAGGCGGGGAAGATTTTCATGCATTTCAAAGTTTTATTGACGGGTGTTACCTCGGCATTGGCGCTGGTGTTAGAGGATCGCATCATCATTGATGGCGGCATAGACTTTGATGACGGTCGCATCATCGGCCAGCATCACCCGCAAGCGGGCGAGCGCATTGTGGGGCGCGCCTTGGTCTTTCCAAACTCGGCCTCGTTCAGCGTTAACTCTGCCGCAGAACTGATCAATCTGTTCGTTAAAGGCGTACAGCCTGCCGCCCTTATTTTGTCTCGTGCTGCCGAGTCAGACATGTTCACGGGCCTGTTGATGGCGGATCAACGCCACCGCATACGCATCCCCACGGCTGTCTGTCCGCAGCATGAAATCAAATCTATTAAGTCGATGGACATCATCACGTTCCAAAACACGACTGTAACCGTTGACCCGGCAAATTAAGCCTGGGTGATGCCGATCCGGACGCCAAAGGTTCGTTCGGGGTCCAACCACGTCACGTCCGATTCTGTCGATATGGCAATTCCAACGTCGGCGGCTCGCTTAATAAATCCAGATAGTGCGGCAGTGCGGATAACATAGCCCGAGAACTCAGGTGTCTGATAATCGGTATCTACCGCCACACGCACCCTGTTCTCAGGAAGGTTGGCGGCACGGATCAATGGTTCTGCCGCTGCTTCACTTGGGGTTTTGATACAGACATGATCGATACCGACGATATCGTTTTCATGGGTCTGATACGCCGGATTCCAAAAAGCTTCTTTTGGAGTTTTGTAACAACCAAAAACCGTTGCCTCTCCGTGTAGCTCCGCGTCCGTTGCAAACTGCGTTCGAAAAGCCATGCGAACGATTGTGCCATCGGGCAACCGTTGGTCCCGTTCCATCCCAGATGGATCATGAACTTGAAGGCCAAGGTCAGCGAATCGCGTTGCATCGTGCTCGGGGCTGTCGCCTTCCACAGCCAACATTGAAAATCCCTCGCGGCGCGCTAAGAAATCCCGATTAAAGGCACCAAAACTGAAGGCATTGTTCACGTGTTCTGGCACCTCTGCCGGACGGATCAACGCTAAGTGTTCAATGTACGTCTCATCCAACAGCTGAATGCAGACGTTGTCAGTACCCCAGGGGTGACTTGCCTTTGGCGCAAGGCTAAATCCGAGTTGAGCATACAGATTGGCGGCGGCTTCTAGATCGTGAACAGCCAGAACGATGTGATCAATCTTGGTCATCTGAGTTTCCTTTTTTGGTCGAACAATCATCATACGCGGCGAAGCCGTTGGACCCAAAGCTTTCCGCCGCTTAACGTGGCCGCATGGATTTAACGATCTTCAATACGCTCGATGCCGAAACCCTCATCTACATCGCGCTCGCCTTGATGGCAGGTGGATTGGTGAAAGGTATTTGTGGACTTGGATTCCCCATCGTCGCCATGGGGTTGTTAACCACATACCTACCCGTGCCCCTGGCCTTGGCCATTGTGTGCGGCCCTTTGGTCGCAACCAATCTATGGCAGGCCCTAACGAATGGCGCCCCGCTGTCGGCCTTGCGACGGTTTTGGCCCGTCATTGTTTGCCTAGTTGGGTTTACCTTTGTCGGCGCGCGGATGGTTACAGCAATGGACCCACAGGACCTATTCTTGATTGTCGGCATCATCGTTTGTGTCTTCTGTACGTTAAATTTATGGAATGCCAACCTAAGTTTGCCCCCCCGCTGGGAGTCCGTTGCTGGCCCTGTCGCTGGGACTATCGCTGGTTTAATGGCGGGTATTTCAGCCATCTGGGGGCCACCGATCACGATGTTTTACTTGTCACTGCGCCTGCCCAAAGACGTGTTTATTCAGTCCGTCGGCATGGTGTGGGCGATCGCCGCAATTCCCGTTGCCGTCGCCTATGAGCTAAACGGTATCTTGAATGCGGAGACTCGCCCTTTGGCGTTAATGGCAATTCCCCCCGCGTTGATCGCCCTTTGGGTTGGCGAACGGTTGCGGTCCAAATTGCCACAAGAGGTTTTTCGCAAGGTTTTGCTCGTCTTGCTGCTGGTGATTGGCGCGAACCTGATACGGCGTGGCCTCTTCTAAAATCGCAATCTAATCGACTGCTTTGCCGCCTTTGACAACCGGTCCAGACGCGGGAGCCGGGTCCATGGAAAAAGTCCGGCCAAAACGGGTCAGCTTTAGCGCATGATCTGGCCCTTCGTGAATAGCCCGATACCGGCGGCGAAACTCTGCATCATCAACGTCATGGGGCATCGTGCACAGCGCCTCAAAATCAGTACGTGTATGCCTTGTGCCGGACCACATTTCGTCACAGGCCGCCAGCGGCGCCTCTATCATCATCAGCCCGGGGGCCAACGTCGTGAACAAGTCGGTCAGAAGATCTCGCGACATGGTTTCAAGCGCCAATCGATCGATGTGCAGCGAGATTTCAGTCCGCAAGACCGCAACGATCGGCCCGCTATCAATTTCGGGAGCGACTTCGTGAGCCGTCACGCCAAACGTGTCATGACCTTCGTACAACGCATAGACGGCTGGAAACAGGCCCCGAATGTTGGGCGGTCCTGGATGAAAATTATAAGCAGGCCCAGGTAGCCTTTGGAGAATTTCCGCCGGAACAATAACCCCTGTCAAAAACGTGATGACGCGAAGGTCAGCGGCTGGATTGATGGTTGCGGCTTCTAAATCATTCAAGGTTGAGACAACATCAACCTGCACATCAGGGTTTATGCCCCGCAAGATTGCGCAAAGTCCTGGTGCCTCTGTGGGCTCTGTGACCAGCAGAATCTGTTTCACGGCGCAATCATGCTTTGCAAGCTTTGGCGTTGTTGCCCGTTGTCATCAAAATTGTCTGGCGACAGCCAAGACCGATAGGTCGGCTTCAAATCAGCCCAATCACCATCCAGCATCGCATAGACGGCCGTATCGCGGTTTTTACCCTTGATAACATTGTGCTGATACAAGACCCCTTCATGGCGAAAACCAAATCTGTTGGCCGCGCGGCGCGATGGCGTGTTCAGGGCATTACACCGCCATTCCACCCGGCGGTAGCCCAGGTCATCGAAGGCGTGACCTAACATTAGGGCAATGGCCTCGGTCGCCGAGGGCGTGCGTTGCAATTGCGGAGAAAACCAAATGTGGCCAATCTCCAAGACGGCGGCGGCGGGCAAGATGTTCAGAAAACTACACATTCCAACCGGGCCGCGTTGACGATCGATAATGGCGTAAAACGTAACCTGGAAATTCGATGCGCAGCCTCGCAACCACTCCATAAAGCCGATTTCATCCGTCCATGGGCCATACGGCATATAGGCCCAATGATCAGCAGCAATGTCGGGGCTTTGAATGGACGCAAACAATCTGGCACCGTGATGCGCCGGGTCGATGGATTCGAGCGTGACGCGACCGCCTTTGATCGAACCCCGACGCGGCAAGCATCCATTGGGTTTCTCGACGGTCAATTCGCTTGATGCGCGGCGCACATAAACCGCTTCGGTAGGTGATTCCACCATCATGACCTCATTTGCATTTCACCAACCATGGTGGATGGCACCATTGCCACGCAAACAAAAAGGGCCCGTGCGATGCACGAGCCCACTATGTCTGAAACTGGGAGGTATCAGATAAAATTAACGAGCCATCATCCGTTCGGCTGCGATGGTCGCACCGTCAACGTGTGGCTCAGAAATGAAGCGGAAACCAAAAGACGAACCAGACGAAGCCGACTTCGTGCCATAAACAGATGTGGTGGCAGGCAAAGCTGCGTGTGGAGCGAACAATTCATTCAAGATGGCGTTCATGGCGGTTCTCCGTGGGGCCGGTTTCTCCGGGGTACCCGTTAGCGTTTCGATGACCTAGATGTAGGCGCTTTTCGCCCGAAGAAGCAGCGCGACTTTAGCAATTCAGTTATGCAAAATTAGATGCCTGCTGAGTGATCCAAATCACAAAAAAGGCCCGTGCGATGCACGAGCCCAGATTGCCTGAAACAAGGATATAAGAGGGTTTAGCGAGCGTTCTTGCGGTCAGCAGCGAGGGTTGCACCGTCAACGTGAGGCTCGGAAATGAAACGGAAACCAAACGACGGAGAAGAAGCCTTAATCGCGTTCGCGTAAACAGCGCCAGTTGATGGCAGAGCAGCGTGAGGAGCGAAGAGTTCAGCAAAAATAGCGTTCATGGCGGTTCTCCGTGGGGCCGGGTTTTCCGGGATGCCCGTTAGCGTTTCGATGAAAGGGTTATACCGCGAAGCATCATGCGTGAGAAGCGCGGCTTTATCGCATCAGTCATGCGTTTATTGAATATCTAAAGAACGCAAGACCGATGGACTACGCCACGACAACGCGTCATGCTTTAGGCATCCTTCAGAAACCTGATATTCGTGCCGACACACTCTATGAAATTTCCCTCTCGCGATCCCGGCCGCATGACGGCCAAATCCGATGCTGCCGATCAACCGACATGGCCTGAGTCAAAGGCCGAAATCATCAAGACAGCGATGCTTTCCGCTGCTGGGCTTCCTGCCCTGGTTCTGTTTTTCAGCATGGCCGGATACGGGTCGATGTGCCGCCAGTTTGGATTGCCTGTCGAAGTCGCCGCTTTCAGCACCCTCGCCATCTGGGGCCTACCCGGACAAATCGCGATGGTCGAGATGATGGCCATTGGCGCGCCGATGGTTGCGGTCGCGCTGGCCGTGACCGTTGCGAATGCCCGTTTCATGCCGATGACCATGGCCTTACTACCGCACATGCAGGTGACCGGTCATGCGCGCTGGTGGTATTATTTACTGGCCCAGTTCATTTCCCTGAACCCGTGGGCGGCGGCCATGCGGAACTGTCCAACCATGCCGCTGAACCTGCGGCTTCCGTACTTTTTTGCCTTTGCGATCATCTGCGTCTCGGCAGCTACGCTTGGCACAGTCGTCGGGTATGAGGCAACAACCGCACTACCAAGGCCCATCATCCTTGGCCTCATATTTCTGAACCCGGCTTACTTTGCCCTGGTTTTTGCCGATGTGCGGACCCGATCTGGGGCCTTGGCACTGGCCTTTGGTGCGCCGATGGGGCCAATCGCCCACATGGTCTCACCCGAATGGGGCTTGCCCATTGCCGGTCTTGTTGCCGGAACGTTGGCCTTTGTCGTCGACAACAAAATGAGGGACCGACCAGCGGCAAAGGAGCGATTCCATGACTAATGGTGTGGTTCCAACGTTCGATCCGACATGGTTATGGATTGCCGTCGTGGCGTCCGCATTCGCGACCTATATTTGGCGCGCCTTTGGTGTTGCTGCTGCACGACACATCAGCGCTGACGGGGCAATGTCACGATGGATTGCCTGTGTCGCCTACGCCATTTTGGCAGGCCTGATCGCCCGCATGATCGTGATACCCATTGGCGTTTTGGATGAAGCCCCCATGTTCGATAGATTGTTCGCACTCAGTTTGGGCTTTGCCGTGTTCTTTTTCTTCAAGCGTCATTTGATTTTTGGATTGTTGACCGCGCTGTTCGTGTTCGTCGGTCTGACGGTGTATCGCGCTGGTGATCATTGGACCGATGCGCTTGCGGCACCCGCGCCACTGCTTTCCATGGGTACCGACGCTGGCGATTGCACCGCCCCGACGCCAGTGTGCGCCTGGACAAATCGCCTCTATGCTGTGTCTGCCTTTGACCCCGTCGGCACGGCAACAGCCATTGCCCCAGGCGTGTTGGTGACCAGCCGCCACGTCGTTGCCGACGAGAGTCAGGCGACGATCTTCGGATCTGATCGCTCACCCCATTCCGCCGACGTTATTCCAACGGATTTTGCCGGTGATTTGATCCGCTTACGCGTCACTGGCTCGTTTCATCCCCATCCAGCCGTGAAACCTGAACCTGCGGTCTTAGGCGAAACCGTCTACGCCATCGGGATTGATATTGGGCGCAACGCCGTGCGGGTTTATGAACCCGGCACGATCATCGCCCTGCCGCCCACCGGATTGACCGCCGCCCATATCCACCACACCGCCGTGAGTGGCCCGGGAAACTCAGGCGGCATTTTGGTCAATGCAGAAGGAACCCTGATCGGGTTCATCGCAGCGGGCGGTGATGGCCGAAACGAAGCCGTTCCAGCAACCCTTCTGTCTGACCTAAACAACCAATCCGGCCCTGAATTTGCTGACGTTAGCCACCGTATTGGGGCCTCGATGCGAACATGTGTGTTGGGCCTAGAAGGTCTTCGCGGTCGCCGTGCACCGGTGGATCAGGTCATACCGATTGCTGAGGCCTGTAGCGCATCAGGGAACAGACAGATGATGGATAATGCGGCGCAAGCCTTGGCTTTTGCCGGCGACCGCGACGCCGCCGTTGCCTTGTTTGACGCCTCCCTCGCCCTCGACCCCAACGCGCCGAATACGTTGATCAGCCAAACCATCACACTGCATCTACTGAGGCGTTTTGCCGACTCATTGCCGCTCATCAACTCGCTAATTGAGATGCTACCTGCTGACCAACAAGTGCTACGGTTGGCTGTTCACGCGGCGAAGTTTACCCCAGACCCAGACCTGGGCGACCGCGCCCTCAATCTGTTAGGCGAACACTTTCCAAACCAGGAACCCATGGCACGACAGTTCTTAGAGTCCGGCACCTAAAAATCGTCTGCCGGGTCTGGTATCCAACCCCACTGCACGGGCGCCCCGCCCCGCACCAAAGGGCGGCGGGCACGGTCTTTGATGGCTTGAATCAAGGCTGACATGGTTATGCTTGGGTTCGCCTCTAGGATACGTGCCGCCAGTGCCGCAACACGCGGTGCGGCAAAACTAGACCCAGACGCTTTCCCTGCCGCGCCACGATGATCGGTCACATCAACGCCCTCACCCGGCACCATCAGATCGACTGACCGTGCTCCCCAGTTCGACCCCGTCGCCAACCGGCCAAAATCATCCGCCGAGGTCACAACAATCATATTCGGCACATCAAGGGCTGCCGGATAAACCGGATCGACATCGATATCACGGCCATCGTTTCCGGCTGAGACAATGAACAGCATGTCAGGATGCACGCGCACCGCCGCTTCGAACGCCGTCCACAGGTCAGCCCGGTCTGACCCCAACGGCATCAAGACAATTCGAACGCCAGCCGCCTTGAGGTATTCAACGGCATCAGCCATGCGGCTCATATCGGGGCGTGGATATCGAATGAGCACCAGCGATGCCGAAGGGGCCTCATTCAGCAAGATGCTCGACACTGTTGTTCCATGACGGAACGGCTGAAACGGTGACGTGCCAACATCTAAGTCAAACGGTCGCGCATCCTCATCCCAATAATCGTAACCGACCAACGCACCGTCATCGTCGCGCGCCAATCGCCCCATATACAGGGGCAACGTATAAGCCGCACCAGAATCAATGTGCCCAACGCGCACACCAGCGACTTCAACACCGTCTGGCACAGCAGGGTTTAGGAACTCCCGATCGGTTTCATCCCCTGTAATCGGATCAAGATGGATCAGGTTCGACAGGATACCACGCTCATCGAACAAAACCGCTCTGGCGACTTGCGGTGAACAGGTTTGGTCAAACCGCCATTCCGCCAAGGGCTGATCGTTTGACTTTGAAAACCGAACAACAATGCGGCCAGCAGGGCCGCTTGGCGGTAAACGCATTATCGTTACATCTAAGGGAACAGGCACGCTGCTTGGGTCTTCCCGGCAACTGGTTGTCGCCATCGCAGCAAACCCCTTAAATGAGGGCTCGCTTGCCACGACTGTTTCCGCCATTACCAGCGCGGCCACGACAATGCCAAGACTGGCGAGAAACGCCGCGATCATGGTGCAGTTATCAAACGCTGGTGCCGTCTGGTTCGACCAAACGAACACCACGAATACGCCACGTCCCATCTGGTTGTTGGCCCATGACGTAGATAGCAATCACGGGCTTGCCATCCGGACCTTCAATCCAGACCCGCTGCATAATCGAGCCGCCATGCTCGACAACATCCAGAAACTTAACCGCATTGGGTCGGTAAACCGGCGCATAAGCCTTTGCGACCATTTGCATAAAGATGTCTGCGCTTTGGAACTTGCTGCGAATCGACGGCGCGGCGAAGGTAAAAGCACCTTCGGCATCATCACGCTGGAACGCATCCATTTGCGAGCCGATCACATCGGCAATCGCCGTTTGGTCCTGGGTAGAGATACTCTCGGCATGGCCATAGGTAACAGGAATAATCAGGACTGCGGCAACCAGCGCGCCCAGCAGTTTCATACGAAAACTAAAATCGTTCATAACGCCTCTCCTGAATGACTGTGATTGAGTATACATTTTTTGTACGCATAATGCGCGAATTAGGATCGCCGATTGCTGGGATGTGGCATCGGTCGCGGATTGGGAAGCTGTAATGGCCGTGTTCACCACGTTTGAAGTTTATGTCCGTGGTGACGGTCGTTGGCAAAAATCGCAGACGTTTGCCGACAGTTTCAAAGAAGATGCCATTGCTTTTGCCAAGGGCTTAGACCGAGAAGACGCCGTCGAAGGCGCGCGGGTCATGGAGGTTCGGAACTACGGCCCGGACCGCTCTCCCGTTGAAGTGATTGCCTGGATTAGCCCCCACCTCGCCCCCAAAGTGAAAGGCAAACACCAAAACAAGGCTGGCGGAAAAACAATGCTGCCCAGCAGCGAAATGACAACCAGCCAGAAAGATGAACTGGCGCGCGACGCCGCCCGGGCCAAGGCAGCGAAACTACAAGACCTAGAGGCCGACGCCGAGACGGGCGTGGTTCAAAAAGCGCCACCACTGGAACAACTGCCAAAATCGAAGGTCGCCAGCCGCTTCAGTATGGCGCTTGCTCTTTCGGCCGGACTGACCATAGCCGCCCTTATTCCCTTGCGATTTCTCGCGCAAAGTTTGGTTTCCAACGGCATCATGCTGAATGCGGGATCGGCTCAGGCATTCATCATTATGGGCCTTGTTTTGATCTTCATAATTGGGGCAGCAACATTTCTGCCGACGGTGGTCGGGCGTGAAAACCTGCATGCCCTATTCAGCACCCCGCCCGCAGAACCAGAGACCGCGCCCGAAGAAATCACCCCCATCGAGGTGCCTGAAGATTCCATCGATGACTCTGCTGAAACACCAGCGCTGTTCGCCCCCTCTAGCGACGAAGATCACGCCGCCAATTCAGACGAAGACGAACAGGAAAATTCCGCCGTTCAGCAAATGAGTGAAAGCAACCGTGTTCAAATGATGCGATTCCTGGAATCGACCTTGCTGGCGCTGAAAGACGACATTCCGCGGATGGATCAACTAACCAACTTTGGATTGTGTTTGTTCCTGGCCGGGGCGGGTGATCGCTATGGCAAAAATGCCGAGCTCAACACAATGCAGACGTTCGTGATAATTCGCGAGGCCATTGAAATGGTCGGCACACCCGCTGACCGCGTTGATCGTTTTTCCGCAAACTATGCAGACTATTTGGCAGACCCGGCCTTTCGAACCATGATCGACGCGGGCCGTGAGATTATGGATCGCTATCTGAATGACAACACCGATGCCTTTCGAACCATCGCCGATACCTTGCGGCGCTGGAAGCAATCGCCCGCAGCCGTGGCCCGGCTGTCTGGCATTCTAACCGTCATGTTCACTGATTTGGTTGGCTCAACGTCGATGACGCAGCAAATGGGCGATTACGGTGCACAGCGCGTGGTGCGCGCCCATAATGCCATTGTCCGAAGCGCGCTCGCGGCCCATCACGGTGAAGAAGTGAAACACACGGGCGACGGTATTATGGCCAGCTTTGCGAACGCCGCCCAAGCGGTGCGTGCCACCATTCAAATACAACGGGGCGTCGCCCGTCATGCAAAAGGGGCTGATGCCCTTCCGCTCAGCATTCGAATTGGCTTGAACGCGGGCGATGCGGTCAAAGAGGAAAACGATTTGTACGGAACGGCGGTGCAGTTGGCGGCACGGGTCTGCGACAAAGCTGACGGCCATAAAATCTATGTTACGAATTCCGTTGTTAAGCTGACGTCGAGCCAGGACTTTTCTTACCGCTCAGTCGGGGATTTGGCGATGAAGGGTATTGATGACCCCGTCCCCGTCTTCGAAGTTAAGTGGCGGCCTTAACCGGCACAGAAAAGACATAACCCGTGCCCCGCACGGTTTTAATCCGTTCCGGGTTCTTCGGATCGGACTCAATTTTTCGCCGCAAGCGCGTTACCAATACGTCGATGGATCGATCAAAAGGTTCCCACGGTCTTTTGTAGACTGCATCCAAAAGAAAGTCGCGACTGAGAGGGCGCGTCGCATGTTCAACAAATGTCACCAACAACGCATACTCGCTGGTCGTTAAGGCAATCTCTGTTTCATCCCCGTCGGTCAATTTGCGCAAGTCCAAGTCGAGCGTCCAACCGTCAAAGACGATTTGTGTTTGGCCTGCTGAATCGGCAATCGCCCGCACGGATCTGTTTTCTTCAACGCGGCGCAGCACGCTACGGATACGTGCAAGCAACTCGCGCTCGTCCCACGGTTTCGTCACATAGTCATCGGCACCAATCTCAAGGCCAACGACCCGATCCACAACTTCTTGTTTGGCCGTCAGAATGATAATGCCAACCGATGATCTGTCGCGGAGTTCACGGGTCAGATGAAACCCATCTTCGCCCGGCAACCGCAGATCCATAATCACCAAATCGGCGGGATCTTTATCAAAGCTGGTGCGCATGCCGCGCCCGTCCGAAACCGTCGTCACGCGGAACCCTTCGCTCACCAAGTAGGCTTTCAGCGTTTTTTGAACGAACGGATCGTCCTCAACGATTAAGATATGATGCCCTGTGGCCACGATTTACACCTTATTACTTGGTCAATTCAGAACTCGAATCGTAGTCTATCACCAATTGATACGAAAAGACGCTCGCTGATTAACGATGCGAAAGATACACTTTATCAGTCAAATTGTTACTAAAGAGTGGAAGAATACATGCGAAGCGGATCTTTCGGTATTGCCGAGCGTCTGACCCTGGGCCTAGCTGCCGTTGCCGTCACAGCATTGTTGACCGTTATTGCTGTTGCGGATGCTTGGCCGGATGTCGCGAGAAACTCCAGCGCGGTGTTAGCGCTTGGCCTCGCCGCAACAGGGGCGGTGTGTGCGCTCATCGTTACAATCTATGTGCGATATCGCGTCTTAAAGCGATTGGATCGCTTGCGGGCCAGCATGGTCGCCCATGTTGATGGACGCCGGGTTGGCATTCCAACCGATGGGGCTGATGAAATTGGCGATATGGGCCGCTCTCTCGATTATCTCGTCACCACTATTGAAAAGCGCGAAGCCAGCCTGGAAGACCAATTGAACTTCCGCTCTGCCCTGTTGGATACCATTCCAAATCCGATTTTCTATAAAGACACCAGCGGTCGCTATTTGGGTTGCAATGCAGCGTTTGAAGAGATCACCGGTCAGCCGTCTATGAAGATTATTGGCGCGACCGCAGTCGATGTCGATCCAGCCGACGCAGAACGCGATGCCATAGACCAAGAACAACACTTGTTAGAGGGCGACGGCACAGAAATGCTGTCCTTCGAGGCCCTTCGGACCTTTGCTGACGGTGATCAGCATTATGTTTTGGTCGCAAAGACGGCCTTTATAACCAACGAAGGAAAGCCTGGTGGCATCTTAGGTGTCATGGTCGACATCACCGACCAAAAGAACACGGAACAAGAACTCGCCGAGCAAAAAGCACTGGTCGAAGCCACATTAGAAGGCGTTCGCGACGGTGTCGCCATGTATGACGATGACTTAAAATTGGCGACCTGGAATCGGCAGTGGATTGATATTCGCAAGGTTCCTGAAGAACGCCTAACGCCAAACACCACGTTTGAGGATGTTGTGCGTTGGGGCGATGAAACCGGGTTCTACGCCAACATTCCCGGCACAACTGAAAACAAGGTCAACACGCTTAGTCACCTCATGCGGAACGCAACCACAAGCTTTAAAACCGAACAACAGTTGGCCGATGGTCGGTTTGTTGAGGTTTGGACAAATCCAGTCCCCAATGTCGGGTTTGTTTCAACCGTGGTTGATGTGACCGAACAGCGCCGCGCAGAGCATGAAATTCGCACTGCAAAAGAAGCCGCAGAGAGCGCCAACACAGCGAAGTCGAGCTTCTTGGCGACCATGAGCCACGAAATTCGTACGCCGATGAATGGCGTTGTCGGCATGCTGGAGTTGTTACAGCGAACGGGCCTGGATACGGACCAAGTTCAGATGGTTATAACCGTCAGAGAATCAGCCTTCGCCCTGTTGTCGATCATTGATGACGTGCTTGATTTCTCTAAAATTGAGGCGGGCCGCCTGGACCTGGAACACGTGCCTGTTTCCATTGAATCCATTGTTGAAAGCGTCGCTGATACGCTTGCGGCCAATGCCCGGGGGAAATCGCTTCGGTTGGTATCATTGGTCGACCCAAATTTGCCAAATCTGGTCAGCGCCGACCCCGTTCGCTTGCGTCAGATTCTTTTTAACTTAGCAGGCAATGCCATCAAGTTTACGCCGTCAGGAACCGTTAGGTTGATCGTGGACCGGGTCGATAATGTATCTGACACGAATAAAATTACGGCCCAATTCCGAGTAACGGATACGGGCATCGGTATTGCGAAAGACGATCAGAAAAAGCTGTTCCAGGCGTTTAGTCAGGCGGAAAGCTCGACAACAAGGCGGTTTGGCGGAACCGGTTTGGGATTGTCGATCAGCAAACGTTTGGTGGGTCTGATGGGCGGCCAGATTGGGTTTGAAAGTCAATCCGGCGAAGGATCAACATTCTCGTTCGAGGTCACCTTTGACGCCGTTGACGATGCCGACACACCCGTGAAAGTTACAACACCAGATTACATAGCTGATTTAACAGGCATCACCGCCTGTGTGGTCGTTGATGATCCAACAGAAAAAAACGGCTTCGAGCGTTTGTTGATGCACCATGGTATCGCTGTGACGGACGCAACGGCATCCGCAGATGTATTAATTGGGAATCCTGCGGACTTGATTGAAGAAGTTCGACGAGAGGATCGCGAACGCCTTCCCACCGTCCATATGCTCGACCAATCGACTGAAGATGACCCCAAACTCACTGACGCCAAAAAACCGGCATTAGCCCACCCGGTTCGGCGGACACAGTTGTTGCGGGCCATCGCAATCGCAACCGGAAAAGTCGCGCCAGAGGCCGCAACAACATCAGATCATGCACGACACATTGATCGATTCTTAACACCAACCATCGAAGAGGCGCGCAGCAACGGACACTTGTTGTTGCTGGCAGAAGACCACCCGATAAACCGGCAAGTCCTGGTGCGGCAACTCAATGAATTGGGCTACGCTGTCGAAGTCGCCGAAGACGGTCGTCAAGCGCTTGATCTTTGGGCACCGGGATCGCACGCGGCCATCATAACTGATTGCCACATGCCGGAATTGGATGGGTTTCAGCTAACAGACGCTGTGCGTGCTGCTGAAGCAGGTTTGGGACGGCAGACGCCCATTATTGCTGCGACGGCGAACGCCTTGCAGGGAGAGGCCGAGAAGTGCCTCGCCGCAGGCATGGATGGGTACTTGTCGAAGCCCATCACAATGGAAAAATTGGCGGAAGCACTGGCAACCTGGGCGCTTGCCGCAACAGCCGCCCGGCGCAGGGCCGTTGACAGCCCTGAAATCAAGGCATCGGTGCCACGCCGAGCCGAGCCTATGGATGATGGTAAACCCGTCGATGTGACGGTTCTGACCCGGTTGGCCGGTGCAGATACGGACTTTGTCCGCGAACTTCTCAATGATTTTGTTGCCGTGAACAGACCCATCATTCAGGCCCTAGAGGGAGCAATGGAAACCCGCCAGATCGATGCCATTCGCGACCATGCTCACCGATTGAAAGGATCATCTGGCACAGCAGGTGCCCGCAAATTGGCAGAAATTTCGCGCGACCTTGAAAAAGCCAGCGAGGTTGATGATTGGGCGGAAATTGAAAAGCTGTACCCCGATATCTTGGATGCGTTCGAACAAGCCGCCAATCAAATCGCCAGACTTTAGCAAAATGGGGCTTTATCTGCCCTAGATGAAAAGCGTTGGTGATGGTATCCAGATGGTATGTCTACGTCAGCAAAACTTCTGTATGTTGAGGACGATGCTTTTTTGGCCCGCGTTGTAGCCAAAAAGCTTCAAAAAGACGGCTATGATATTGAAGTGGCTCGCGATGGTCCCAGTGGCATCGAACAGATTAAATCCGGTAAATTCGATCTGGCATTGATTGATTATCAATTGCCCGGCTGTGATGGCATTGAGGTCCTGAAATCGGCCATTAACTTGGGAAAATATGCCCCTGCGTGCATCATCGTTTCTGGTGTTGGCGAACTATCGACAGCCGTCGCCGCGCTCAAGTACGGAGCGGATGATTACGTCGTAAAAGACGTTGATGGCAGCTATTTGGATCTCTTGCCGGGTGTTGTTGGGCGCGCCATACACAGACGCCGCCTGGAAGAAACCAAACGCCAAATGGAAGCCGCCCTGGCAGAGCAAGGTCGCATTGTCCGAACAACCCTGGCAAACGTCGATCAGGGCGTCGCCCTATATGATAGTGGTCATGCGCTGATTGTGTGTAATGAACGTTATCGCGACCTTTATGGCCTACCCCCTGCCTTAGCTGCTCAAGGCACGCCGTATGCGGATCATGTGCGTCATAATGTCGGGCGGTGCCCAAAAATTGACGATACGGAAGCAGAAATTACGCGCAGGTTAGCGCTTGCCAATGTCGATGAGTTTTTTGTCGAAGAAGAGACGCTGCCGTCTGGCGCCGTTATTGATGTTCGCGGCCGCGCCATTGAAGGTGGCGGTTTCGTGATGACCTACACGGATATTTCTGAGCGCAAGCGGATGGAAGAAGAACTGCGGGCCTTGGCGACCCGCGATTCGCTCACCGGCGCGTTCAATCGACGGCATTTTTCTGAGCTGTCGATGCGCGAGATTGAGCGCTGCCGCCGGTATGGCCATCCACTTTCCGTCATCATGTTAGATGCTGATCACTTTAAGTCTGTAAATGACACACACGGTCACGACGCCGGTGATCGGGTCCTAAAACGCATCTCTGCTGCCTGTATAGAATTGCTCCGCGCAAGTGACATCTTTGGCCGGTTCGGCGGAGAAGAGTTTGTTGCGTGCTTGCCAGAAACCAGCCTTGAAATCGCGACCGAGGTTGCTGAACGTATGCGGGCAATCTTGGCTGAGTCAAAAATCCCGATCAACAATGCGGGCGACACGCTAACAATGACCGTTAGCATTGGCGTCACCAATTTAGGACCTAATGACGAAAGCTTTGAGGCCGCCCTGGGTCGGGCTGATGGTGCCCTCTATGCCGCAAAAGACAGTGGCCGTAACAAAGTTATTTCACAGCCTGCGCCCTAAAATTCAGGAGTTTCTTAATGCGATTCTTAGTACTTCAGCACCACCCGGACGAGCACCCCGGCGTTTTTCGCACCTTCATGAAAGACGCGGGTATTGAATGGGATGCGGTTGAGTTGGATGCCGGAGAGGCCATTCCGGATATCGCTGCCTACGATGCGTTGCTGTCCATGGGCGGCCCCATGGATGTCTGGGAAGTCGAGGAAAACCCGTGGCTTGCAGATGAAAAAGACCTGATCCGTAGTGCTGTCGGTAATGGTGGCTTACCCTTCTTGGGCGTTTGCTTGGGGCACCAGCTATTGGCGGACGCCTTGGGCGGAACCGTTGTTAAGATGGATGACGCCGAGGTCGGCATTCATAAGGTTCACCTGACAGAGGCCGGAAAAACGGACCTGGTTCTTGGGGCATTATCGCCAACGATTGAGAGCCTTCAATGGCACGGGGTGTCGGTAATCAAGCCGCCAAAGAACGGGGTGTCGCTGGCGGAGTCGCCCGTATGTCCGGTCCAGGCCTTACGGGTCGGAGATCGGGCTTACGGCATACAATTTCACGTCGAAGTCACGGACAAGACCGTGGGCGAATGGGCTATCATCCCAGCCTACAAGCGCGCGCTCGACAAGGCGTTGGGTGAAGGCGGTGCGGACCGCTTAAATGCGGATACGGCGGCGCGCCTTGAGCAGTTCAACCAAGATGCCAAGACCATGTTTGACGCCTTCTTGAGCGTCGTAAAAGGATAATCCATCATGCCAGGAAGCATTTTTACGCCCGACGCGAAGTTTACGCCTTGGTGGTGGGAAGCCGCCCCGCCAACATCGGGCCATGATGGCACACCACCTGAAGCCTGCGATGTTGCCATTGTCGGTGCTGGTTTCACCGGACTGTCCGCCGCGCGAACATTGGCAAAGGCTGGCCGTGATGTTGTTGTGCTCGATGCGCAAGACCCAGGCCATGGGGCCAGCAGCCGCAATGGTGGTATGGTCGGGGCCGGGCATCGCAATGGCTATTATGGCCTGGAAAAACTCTATGGCGCTGAAAATGCTCTGGCAATATTGCGCGAAGGTTTAAATGCTCTCGCCTTCACCACGGGCCTGATCGAAAGCGAAAACATCGACTGTGATTTTAAACGTGTTGGCCGGTTTCACGGTGCCTGGTCAAAGGCCCATTTGGATGAGCTGACACGCGATCTAGAGGTCATCACATCGAAAATTGATTATGAAGCGATCCCAGTCAGCCATGCAGACGTCCGCAGTGAGGTGAATACAGATCGCTATGTCGGTGGCTTTGTCTATCCAGCCCACGGCGGTTTGCACCCCGGTAAATTTCATCGTGGACTGCGAGCAGCGGCAGAACAAGCGGGCGCGCGAGTCTATGGCCATCAACCGGCAACAAACATCCGCCGTGATGGTGATGGTATGACGCTGCAACTGCCCGACGGCACCTTACGGGCGAAGCACGTCATCGCCGCAACCAACGGCTATACAGGGAAAGAAAACACATGGCTGCTGGATCGGATTATGCCGCTCCGCAGCTATATCATTGCGACGGAACCCTTGGGCAAGAACCGCGTGACCGCACTTTTTCCGAACCATCGCATGATTGTCGAGACCCGGATGCGCCATGGCTATTACCGCCCCAGCCCCGATGGCGAGCGCATCTTGTTCGGTGGTCGTGCCGCCCTCAGTCAGATCACCCCAGAGAAAAGCGGTAAGCGGTTGCGATCCTTTGTGACGGACCTGTTCCCGGAATTGAAAGACGTAAAGGTAACGCATTCATGGTCGGGGCAGATTGCCTATACCACAGATGTCATGCCGCACATCGGTGTGGTCGACGGCGTGCACTACGCCATGGGATACTGCGGATCAGGGGTCGCCATGGCCCCATATATGGGTGATCGTGTCGCCCATGCGGTGATGGGGGATGCGCATGCGGCGTCGGCCTTTTCGAAGGTACCGTTCAAGCCTTACCCGTTTGGCCGCCTGAGCCATCTAGCCATGCCGCTGGCAGACTTCTATTATGCGGGGGTTGATTTAGCCCAAGATTACATTGGCCGACGGGAGCATGGACGATGACCACACTGAAAGCCGCCTGCATTCAAAACAGTGCGCAGGCCGATATTGACGCATCGCTTGCCGAAGCTGAAGACCTGACGAACCAAGCTGTTGCAGCGGGTGCAGAGCTTGTCTGCCTACCTGAATTTTTTGGCTGCCTGAATTCCAGCGACGATGGTCTAAACACCGGCGCTGCCCCAGAAGATCAACATCCCATTTTGGAACGATTTCGTGGTGTGGCTCAGACGCAAAAAATTTGGACACTGCTGGGATCCATTGCCGTTGATACGGGAGAAGAGCGCATACGCAATCGCTCCATCTTGCTCACGCCAGCGGGCGAGATTGCGGCACGGTACGACAAAATTCACATGTTCGACGTGAACCTAAAGAACGGCGAAACCTACCGAGAATCAGCCCAGTTCGCGCCGGGCGGTGACGCCGTGGTCGCCGAAACCCCCTGGGGTGGTTTGGGCATGACGGTCTGTTACGACCTGCGCTTTGCCTATCTGTATCGCGCATTAGCCCAAGCGGGCGCGTCAATTCTAACCGTTCCTGCCGCATTCATGCGCACCACTGGGCAAGCCCATTGGCATGTTTTGGCCCGTGCCCGCGCCATTGAGACGGGTTGTTTTGTTTTGGCCCCATGCCAATACGGCCAACACGGCAAAGCCGTGACCTATGGTCATTCACTAATCATCGCACCGTGGGGTGAGGTTTTATCCGACGCCGGTGACGGTGCCGGATTCGCCATCGCTGACTTGGATATGGAAAAAGTTTCAGAAGCCCGAAAAATGGTCCCTGCCTTACAGCATGACCGACCGTTCACAGTGACAAATGGCGCCGCAACCCCAAACCGGGATGTTGCGTAAGCAGGCGTAAACTTGATTCTGACGTATCTGTGAACACAGGTTAGGGTTACTTTATTCGCGTTCGCCCCTTAAATTTGGCATACCCTTTGAACGCGCCATCCAACAAAGGACGCCCGTTATGTTAAAACGTGTTTGGCCCCTGGCCCTGATTGCCGTGGGCATCGCTGCCTTTTTTGGCTTTGGCCTGCAAGAATACCTGACGTTTGAGACGTTCCAAAAGCATGGTGCCGCCATTAAAGACTGGGTGAGCGCGAACCCCGTGCTCGCCCCCATGACCTTTATGGCCGTCTATGCTGCGGCTGTCGCGTTTTCACTGCCGGGTGGATTGGTCCTAACCGTATCGGGTGGTTTCTTGTTCGGATTGGTTTATAGCAGTGCATTGGTTGTTGTCGCTGCCACTATTGGCGCGGTTGCGATCTTCTTGGCGGCGAAAACGTCGCTGGGCGTGCCCCTGCGGGAACGTGCCGGTCCGTGGTTGTCAAAGTTAGAGGGTGGCTTTAACGAGAACGCTTTCAGCTACATGCTGGTTCTGCGACTGGTGCCTCTGTTCCCGTTCTTTGTGGTGAATATTGTGCCGGCATTTTTAGGTGTGCGGCTTTCGACCTACGCCATCACAACCTTAGTCGGCATAATACCGGGAACGGTTGTCTTCGCGGCCTTCGGTGCGGGTTTGGATACAGTCATCCAAGCCGGTGGCGACATTGATGCCTCCACCGTTTTATCACCAGAAATCATGACGGCGCTGATCGGCTTGGCCGTGATGTCGCTGATACCCGTTATTTACAAAGCGTGGCGCAAGCGCAAAGAGCAAGCGGCTTAGGTAGCCGCGCTTACCACTCGCCGGTGTTTTCCATCGACGCCCAGGGTTCTGCCTTGGCCAGCGCATCCCCTTTTTGCAAAAGCTCGATTGAGATACCATCCGGTGAACGTACAAACGCCATGCGGCCATCACGCGGCGGGCGATTGATGGTAACGCCGTTGTCTTGCAGATGCTGGCATAGGCCATAGATATCGTCCACTTGATAGGCTAAATGGCCAAAGTTACGGCCTCCATCGTAGTCTTCCGGATCCCAGTTGTAGGTCAACTCAACGGCAGGGGCGCTGCCAGCCTTAACGGCCTCAACATCATCGGGAGCAGCTAAGAAAATCAGGCTGAAACGCCCACCTTCGTAATCATTGCGGCTGGTTTGGACCAAGCCTAGCTTGTTACAGTAAAAATCGAGCGAGGCGTCGAGGTCCTTCACGCGAACCATGGTGTGTAAGTAGCGCATTGGTGTTCCTTTAAGAATCGGCCTTTGTGTTTTGGCCTTCGTGTGTTGTTCTTTTTGTGGCGTTGGTTTCCATATAAGCCATATTGCTGCGGTCTCAACCAGCAATGCCATTTGATTGGAAGAACGAGGACCTATGAACAAACCCATCGCCCTTATTTTTCAACAAGAAACCTCTTCATCTGGGCGCATTGGCCCGCATTTACGGACCCTGGATCGCGAGGCCATTACCGTTTATCCATTACAAGGCGAGCCACTGCCTAGTCCCGAGACCATTGGCGGCGCTGTGATTTTTGGTGGCCCTATGAGCGTCAACGACGAACACCTGGACGGTATTCGCGATCAGCTTGCTTGGGTCCCGGATGTCGTACGGGCGGAGGTTCCCTTCTTGGGCATCTGCCTCGGGGGCCAAATGCTGGCGAAATCCATGGGCGGCACCGTTGGGCCACACCCGGTTGGCCTATCACAGATCGGCTATACGGAAATTTCACCGACGACCCAGTCAGACGGTTTTTTGAATGCCCCGCACCGGTTTTATCAGTGGCACAGTGAGGGATTTACCTTACCCACTGGCTCTACGCACCTGGGCACCTGCCCAACCTACCCCAACCAAGCGTTTTGCCTGAATGCGAAAACCTATGGCGTACAGTTCCACCCGGAAGTCAACCGCGAGATGATGGATAGCTGGCTGAGTGAAGCCAGCGAGCAGCTCAAATTTCCTGGTGCCCAAACGCGAGATGTCCAGTTCAGCCATGCCGATGAATGGATGGACCGCATTGACGAATGGATGATGGGTTTTATGAAAAACCTATTTAATTAAGGTGACATAGAGTTTAATTAGTTTTTGTCTATGTCACCTTAATTAAGATGAAAGAACCGATCATCGAATTCGGATAGGTCTGGCATTTGAAGCGGCGTCAGATCATCCAATTTCTGCAAATATTTAGAATAATTCGCCAGCATCGCTTGTCGTGCCCCATCATCGACATAGGGCACGTGATAGGCATAGAAAGGCGGCAACACCATCATGCCCGCATAGCCCAATGTGCCGACCAGAACGGGGCGCAACATATGAGTGAGATCTTCGTGAATACCGCCCTGTTGCAACATGTCTTCGCGCGCCCCTGTGGTGACACAACACAGCGCGCGCTTGCCCGCCAAACCACCCTGCGCATAGATGCGTTTACCGCCATAGGTTCGGCCTGACACCAAGACCCGATCAAACCAACCTTTCATAAGGGCTGGAACGGAAAACCAATAAAGTGGAAAGTTCAGGATCAACAAATCACAGGCCATCAGTCGGTCTAGCTCGCGCGTGATATCCGGCGCCAATGTGGCGGCCTCATCATTGTGCCGCTGCTCCAGCGCATACGTCAGATGATCTGGATTTTTGCGAACACCAAAGTCGTTTGCATCGGCGGCAGCCTTAAACTCACTGGCGTGCAGATTAGAAACCTGAACGTCATGCCCTGCATCGCGTAGCGTTCGCTGCGCCGTCTCACACAAAGCCGAACAAAAGGACTGAGGTTCTGGGTGGGCATGAACAATCAAAACGTTCACAGGCTACCTCTAATCAATCGTAACAACGACGGTTCCGAACTTCTCTCCAGCCTCGACAGTGGCATGGGCATCGGCGATTTGATCCAGCGGAATCTCTGCCGCGACCGCGTGGCTTAACATACCCGACTCAGCCGCCGCTTGAATATCGGTGACAGAATCGGTGCGGGCCTGATCCGGCAGGATGTAAACCAGAACAGTCCGCAGTGTGAGGCCGTTAAACATCATCGGATAAAAGGGAATTTTGGGTTCTGGATCGGCCATCGACCCATAGGTTGCAATCATACCGTTGGCCTTCAAAACACCAAGGCTTTGCGTCAGATTGCCACCGAATTCGACCTCGACAATACGATCAACACCTTTGCCGTTGGTTGCTTCCATGATGGCCTCAACTGAGTCGCCTTGTTTGTAATTGACGATGTGATCAGCCCCAGCACTTTTCGCATGGGCGGCTTTTTCATCGCTGCTGATGGTTGTGACAACCTGCGCGCCACCCCATTTTGCAAACTGAATGGCATAGCGACCCACGGTCCCGGCCCCGCCTGTCACCAGAACTGTGCGGCCAGCAACGGACCCATCGGCAAACACGCACCGATGCGCGGTCATGGCAGGAATGCCAAAGCACGCCCCTTCTGAAAAGCTGACACCGTCTGGCAGCGACACCGCCATGGGTGCAGGCACGGCAACATATTCAGCGGCCGTGCCAAAAGGGCGTTTGAATTGGGCATTGTAGACGTAGACCCGCTCGCCAATTCGGGATGCATCAACCCCATCGCCAACGGCTTCAATAATGCCCGCGCCATCAGAATGGGGAATGATTCGGGGAAAAGCAGGCTCGCCTCGCGCGCCAGAGCGGGCTTTAACATCAGAGGGGTTAACGCCGGACGCATGGAGACGGACAAGAACCTCTCCCGGCCCCGCCAAAGGCGTTTCCATTGCCCCAACCGTTAAAACATCGTGCGCAACACCACCTTTTTCGTACCAGGCTGCTTTCATTGTCTGCGTTCCTTCTTGTTGGTGGGCCTTGCACCGCTGCCTGAGCTGCGTTTCACTACCACCCGTGAGTCTACTTCACTCAATTATGGGGGATTGTTATATGCGTCGTTCAATACTGTCACTGTTTGCCGTCTTCGCCGCCGTTGGTTTCTTGGGTGCGTGCTCACCTGACGTGGGATCGCCTGAGTGGTGCGAAGACATGAAAGAAAAACCTAAAGCCGATTGGTCAGCAAACGAAGCCGCGGACTTCGCCAAAAACTGCGTTCTCTGATCGCCGATCAGGCCTCTGGTTCTGACTTACCATAGGCTGCGATGCCGAGCATTGATTGCATGAGTGTTGCCCCTGCTAGTGCGGTGATTTCCGCAACATCATAGGCGGGGGCAACCTCTACCAAATCCATACCACACAGGTTTATTCCGCACAGTTGATGCAGGATGCTCTGCGCCTGATGCATGGACAGTCCGCCCGAAACCGGCGTGCCCGTGCCGGGCGCAACCGATGGATCCAGGCAATCAATATCGAAGGTTAGGTAGCACAAGCTATCACCAACAACCTTTTTGATCCGCGTTGCGGCCTCGGTTGCGCTATGATCATGAACCCATGGAGCATCCAAGATATTGAAGCCATGGGTTTCATTATTGTGAGTGCGTAGGCCAACCTGAATAGAGCGTTCCGGCACCACAATGCCTTGCTGTGCCGCATGGAAAAACATCGTGCCGTGATCAATGCGGCCCTTTTCATCGCGCCACGTATCTGAATGAGCATCAAAATGGATCAGGGATAGTGGCCCGTGCTTCGCCGCGTGCGCCCGAAGTATGGGATAGGTGATGAAGTGGTCGCCCCCCATCGCCAGCGTTAGGACGTCATTTTCCAACATGGTTGAAACTTGCGCCGTGATCTCATCGGGGATGCCCTCAGGCCGACCGGGATCAAACAACAAATCGCCACAATCAATCACGGATAAACGGTCAAACGGATCGTAGGCCCAGCCATAGGGGCGCGCCCACGCAAGACCTGTCGACGCCGCACGAATGCCTCTGGGGCCAAATCGCGTGCCGGGCCTGTTGCTGACCGCCAAGTCATACGGCACACCAAAGGCCGCAACGTCAGCCGAGCTTAGGTCTTTCGAGTACTGCCGACGGAATAAACTGGTGATGCCTGAATAGGTTGGTTCTGGCGTGGTGCCGTAAGGGCTTTGGCGGGTAATCGCTAGATCAATCTCACTATGCTCATTGTGAATTTTGTCGTCTGACATCTTCGTCTCCCGTTTACCGGCCAGACCTTACGCCACAGACCGGGTTCAAGAAAAGCGCTGGAATGACACCAAAAAAGTACCATTGGTCTTGACCTCCATGGTTGAAACGGCACTTTGGCCCTGTGAACGAACCTGGGAGTTGCCTCTATGACCCTGCCGTTGTCGCCCTGCGTCGGCGTCTGCCAACTGGATGAAGCATCCGGTTTATGTCGCGGTTGCTCGCGCACCCGCGATGAGGTCGCGCGGTGGTCAACCGCATCGGTGGCTGAACAGCTTTCGATCTGGGAGGCGTTGAACAAGCGCCGCGCCGCGGACCCGACGTTGCACACGATGATGCCATGGGACCGAGATGAGCGCCGATGCGCCGTCGAAGCGAGCCTCGGCTTGGCGTTCCAATCATGGTCGATTGGCACCTGGGGCGCGGTCGCAGAGTTTCACCGCAGCGCCGACGAGTCCTTCGATTTGGTCAAAACCGACAAGACCTTAGAAGGCATAACCTCGCGGGGTGGCATTCGGCTGCAAGCCATTGAAAAAGGTCGAGCCTTCCTAGGGACGGACAAATCAACCATCGCCTTCGCGGTTCATAAAGCGCGGATTGATCGACACCCGGCCACAACGATCACAGCGTTGGGTCCTGATACACAGGCCCTGCGACCAGAGGATCAATCAGCCCTGCTTTTCGATTTAGGCTTGGGCCAACCACACATGAAGTTTTGTATTCGTACACATAATGATGCCTTGGCCTCCATTCTGGGCGATGCCTGCGGCCAGCCAATCTTTGATGTGGCCAGCTCACAAGTTTTATCAGCGTTGAAAGAGGCCTCACCGCATCGCGTTGCGACATCGGCACTAGGTCGGATCGAAGTGTATCAATCAATTGCTGGGCACGGCGGCGTCACCCCTGAAGGGCCACACACCCACCTGCTGCCCGATCTTCTGGCTGAAAATAGGCGGCACGGTGACGATATTGTCGTGCCATCCACCTATTTTCCAGCGCTTTATCTGTATCGTGACGGCCCGCCGGTGAACGCCTAATCGGTAACGCCTGCTTCACTCAAGGCGCGGATATGCTCAATGCCCAAACCGCAGCAACCACCGATGATCTGTGCGCCTTGGCCAACCCAACCCTGCGCGTAGCCCACCAAATCATCACCCGACATAACACCTTCAAAATTCCAGTGCGGCATTTCGAAGTGGCCTGACTCCGGATAAGCCATCAACGCGCCTTTATACGTCTTTGATAATTCAGTCAGGCCCGGTCCAACCACATCCGAATAGGTGTGCATGATGCCAGCCGCATCCACCCCTGTTTCAGGTAACATGGCATAAAGCTCCTCATGGGGGACATCTTCCCACGCCGCAAACCCATAGACGCTGGCATCAGATGCGGCCCGGCGCAAAGCGAAACCACACCAAACGGGTAAGCCCGTCGCTAACGCTGCGTCTAGTGCCATCCGCGCCCGTGCCGGGGTGTACATCATTTCTAAGAGGATCAAATCACAGCCGTTTTCGGCAATCAGATCAGCGATCTCGCGAAAGGCCGCGCTTGCAACCTCATCGGACGGTGCATGGTCTGCGTCAGCCCGATCTGATCCGGGAGGAATCGGGATCATGTGAGACAATGACCCGGCAATCGCAATATTGCGACCTTTGGCTATCTTATCGCGCGCCCGCTTTGCAGCGGCCACAGCATTACCGATAATTTCTGGCAAGTGGTCTGCATAGCCAGCGGGTGTCAGCATCAACCGATTGGCCGCATAGGTATTGGCGGTGATGACATCAGCGCCCGCGTCGATATAGGCGGCATGGACCGCTTCAACCTTATCAGCATGATCAAGATTACACGGACCGCACCAGGCTTCATTGCTCATCGGGACACCGTGACGTTCAAGCTCTGTGCCGGTTGCACCATCCAACAAAATTTTCTTACCCGCATCCAATCGTGCTTTGATTGCCGCATATGCCATATAACGAATCTCCTGATAGTGCGGGCGGCAGAATGGCCGATGATGACAATCGGCACAATCAAAGTCTGGCGCACTGATCTACACGGGATTACCGTTCAAAAATGAACACATCGACCGCCCCCAATGCGACACCAGACAATGCAGCACTAAACCGCGCGCTGATCGTTTTGATCTGCGGGTTTTTGGTGCTGTCCACAGGCTTTGGTATCCGGGTTAGCTTTGGGTTTTTCTTACAGCCTATCTCGACCGACATGGTGTGGTCGATTGCAGATTTATCCTTTGCCCTCGCCATCCAGAATTTGATTTGGGGCGTGGCACAGCCGTTCGCCGGGGCCTTGTCTGATCGGTTTGGGGCCGCAAAGGTCGTGATTGGCGGGATGCTTTTGTATGCGTCCGGCCTTGCGGTCATGGCAACCACCAGTGACTTGATTGTGTTTGGTGTGGGCATTGGCCTGTTCATTGGCGTGGCCCAGGCCGCCTTGGGTTTCCCCGTAATTTTGGGCGCATTGGGTCGAACGACACCAGAAAAACACCGCAGCCTGTTTATAGGAATTGCGACCGCTGGCGGATCATTCGGTCAGTTGTTATTCGCCCCTGTTGGTCAAGCCTTATTGGATAGCATTGGTTGGGTGAATGCGCTTTGGTTGTTCGCCATTATTGCCGTCGGCATGACCGCCCTAAGCCTTGGGTTGTTGCGGGAAATTCGGAAACCAAAGACAGCAACAGCGCCCCTCTCATCCGATAACGACGGACCGCAAACCATCAGAGAGGCAGCCCGCATCGCCGTTCGTCATAAGGGCTTCTTGCTGCTGACCGCGGGGTTCTTTGTGTGCGGTTTTCAGTTGGCCTTCATTACCTTCCATTTACCAATCTTCGCGGCGCTTTGCGGCCTTTCCGGTGCAACGGCGGCCACGGGGCTTGCCTTGATTGGCGGCTTTAACATCATCGGCACCATCACAGCGGGGTATATTGGCGGGCGGTTGACACCGAAGTATCCCCTGGCACTGATCTATCTGTTCCGGGGGCTGGCTTGCATGATGTTGGTGATTATCCCTGTAACCGAAGGCGTGTTCTTGGCGTTTTCCATCATCATGGGCCTGCTGTGGCTCAGCACCATTCCCCTGACCAACGGCATTGTCGGGCGCATCTTTGGCCAAAAGTTTGTCGGGATGCTGTTTGGTATTGTCTTTTTCTCGCATCAAGTTGGATCGTTCGTTGGCCTATGGATCGCTGGCGTCCTGTTTGATCAAACCGGATCTTATGATGTGCTGTGGTGGCTGAGTGCTGCCCTGGGCCTGTTCGCTGCCCTGGTGAACTTACCGATCAACGATTCTCGTGTTCGCATGGCCCCGGCAATCACAGCCGCTTAGATCGATAAAATTGCAGACAATTTCTGCCTATTTTCTGTTGAATTAAAGATTTTGCCCCAGGTGCCTTGCTGCGCGACCCTGGGTGTATGATCAATAAAATATCACGAAACATCTGGCGCTTTAGGTCTGATACATCGGGTTCTCCTTCGGTTGAGTTCGCTCTCGCTGCGATCCCCCTCACGCTGGGTATTATCGCAACCATTGAAATTGGAATGATCTTGTTTGCCACAACGTTGATGGAAAGTGGCCTGCGCGATGCGGCTCGCTTCGGCATTACAGGGCGCGCACCCGATGCCCTTAGCCGCCAAGAACGCATCGTCGAGATTGTTAAAAATCGCACCCTTGGCTTGGTCGATTTAGAGGTCGCCAACTTTGATGTTGTGGTCTACCCAACATTTTCTGAGATTGGCCGAGGCGAAGCCTACATCGATGGCGACCATTTGCCGAACGACTTCCGCTTCGGCCATGACGGTTAGTTCGTTGTATCCCAACACTTTCATAAAGCTGGTATCTATGGTCGCACTGGCATCCAGTTGAATGGACTCGTCAGCTTCACTCACCAATATGGTCGGATCGCTGGACGCAATGTTCCAGGCAGTTTCAACAGAACTGAATAAAGCCGTAACAGCTTCCTCTGCTGGCGGCTGTATAGCGCAAGCGAAACAGCGCCGGTTTACGCCGGTTGCTTTTCCAAGCTGGTAATCGACGTCTACCGGTTTTGAAAAGCGGAAACGCCTGACTGTAAATTTCACCTTAGACATACCGGAGACCCCCATGCCGGTTAGCCCATACGTCATTGACGCGCCTCTCATGCTGGCCGCCCTCTTGTTTGGTTAGACTGCCCTGGAAGATGCGTTATGGTCTGCGGCTGGCCTCATTCACTCCAATGGACACCTCAGCCGAAAGGCTCTGACCGGCCGAACGCTGGCGCGGCGATTGGTTGAGCGACTCAATCTCATGAAGACTCGTCACGCAGAGGAGACCGCTGAAACACTTGTCGCTGCGGGATGGCGGTCTAAAGACGCCCTGACTTATTTTTTGGCGGCAAAAGTCACACTGCCGATGGCGTTTGGCGTCGGCGGTGCGGCCCTGGTGTTTGGGCTGCCGATGGGCGAAATGCCAGTTATGGTGAAATCCATGCTGGCTATGTTTGGTGCCATCATCGGGGCATACGGCCCAAATATTATCGTGAAGAATGCCGCCGTGAAGAGGCAGGATGCGCTCAATAAGGGATTGCCGGACGCCTTGGACCTGCTGGTAATTTGTGCTGAAGCCGGGTTGTCTCTCGATGCAGCGTTCAGCCGCGTCGCCCGAGAAACCGAGCGCGCCTGCGCTGAGATTGCCGATGAATTTAAACCGACGGCGATTGAGTTAGGGTTGTTGCCGGATCGCCGCCGGGCGCTTGAGAATCTCGCCCGTCGCACACGGTTCCCTGCGCTTCGAGCCGTGGTTGGCACGTTGCTACAAACAGAGGTCTACGGCACCCCGCTGGCGCAATCGTTGCGGGTTTTATCATCAGAGCAACGCGACACACGGATGATGCGGGCCGAAGAAAAGGCCGCACGCCTGCCAGCAACCCTAACCATTCCGCTGATCTTGTTTATTCTGCCGGCGTTGTTCGTGGTTTTGTTAGAGCCTGCCGCACTCAGCACCATCGATAATCTTTTGTCGATGTACTGACCCGCAAAAGAAAAGGGCCACCCGTTTCCAGGTGACCCTTCGCCTTGTGAATGAAACGCTGATAGTTAGCGGTTCAGATACTGCATTTCGAACTTGTCTTCCACGTCCAAGACGGGGAAGTCTTCATGCAGTGTTTTCGCCATGCCGTAGGCCATAAGGAGCAGCATAACCGCAATTGGCAGTCCGGCGACAATGGACGCGGTTTGTAGTGCACTCAGCCCGCCTGCCATAATCAGTACCGCTGCGACAACGCCCGACGTAAGGCCCCAGAAGACCCGGAACTTGATCGGAGGGCTTTCATCACCCATCGACAGCATCGTGCACATCACCAACGTGCCCGAATCTGACGATGTCACAAACCAAGATACCAATAAGATCGTGGTCAGAATAGTGATCGGTGTGGTCAGCGAGTCATAGCCGAAACCAGCAATCGTCTTAAACACGCCAGACGCATAGTCCGCGTTAACGGCATCTACGACACCGCCGGAACCGAACAAATCAATACCCGCTGCGGCAGACCCGAAGGCCCCCATCCACAACACAACAACCGTGGTTGGCAACAGCAGAACACAGAAACAGAACTGACGGATTGTACGACCCTTCGATACGCGGGCAATGAACATCCCAACAAAGGGGCACCAAGCAATCCACCAAGCCCAATAGAAGATGGTCCACCAGCTTTGCCACTGGCTTTCCGGATCACCATCAATCCAGAATCCCATAGGGATGACGTTCCAGATGTAGTCACCAAAGCCTGTGATCACCATGCCCAGCATGAACGCCGTTGGGCCAAGAATGAAAAACAGCAACAATAACGCAACGCTGGCCCAAACGTTCACTTCACTGAGAATCCGAACGCCTTTACCAACACCAGACGCCGCCGAAGCGGTACCCAAACAAGTAATGATCGCAACCAAAATAAGCTGGTTGGTTTGGGTGTTTTCAAGCCATCCCAGGCTTTCCATACCGGCAGCGATTGGCGCAACACCAAGCCCCAAGGATGTGGCCAAACCAAAAATGGTTCCGAACACACCGATCAAGTCAACCAAGTGCCCCCACGGTCCATAAACTTTGTCTTTAAGGATTGGGTACATGGCAGAGCGTAACGATAGCGGCAAACCTTTGCGATACGAGAAGTAGGCAAGGCTAAGGCCAACCAATACATACAAGGCCCACCCGTGCAGACCCCAGTGTAAGTTCGTTACCAAGATGGCCGACGACGTTGCCCCCACAGAATTAGGCTCAAGCCCAGCCTGTGTCAGAAACGGGCTGCCTTGAATATGGTACATGGGTTCAGCAACGCCCCAATAAATCAACCCAGACCCGAGCCCCGCACTGAACAGCATGCAGACCCAAGAGAAGGTTGAGAAATCAGGTTCATCTTCATCTTTGCCCAACTTCACATCGCCAAAGCGACTGCTCATCAGCCAAAAAACAAAGAACAAAACAATCGAAACGACAAAAACATAAAACCAACCTAGGGTTTCCATGACGAACCCTTTGGCCGAATTAAAGACTTCGCCAGAAAACTCGACGTCTTGAACGGTAAATCCAACAAATCCAATAATCATGACCATCGACAAGATAGCCATCAGCGGGTTCATACCAGCGAAAATGCCAGATTTAGCGACAAGGCCATCCGGTTGTGTATGAGTATCTTCACTCATGTATCTTTCCTCCCCTTAATTCTTTTAAGCGCGCTCATCGAACCGTACCTGAAGCACCTTTTTGACCGGATTTCGCAATCCACTCGTCAAAGGCTTCTTCGAGCATGACGTGGTTTTTTGACCACCATTCAGCATCCGATGTGATGGTCACTTTATCAGCATTGGCTGGATTATTCGGAAGCTGTGCTAGGACCGATTCAGAAACCAACTTCAACGATGATTTCCGGGTTGGACCATTCGGTAGATATTCAACCATGTTTGCCAGAGAGTTTGAGTTGCTTGCGAAACGGATAAACTTTTTCGCCGCTTCAACGTTCAAGCTGCCTTTCGGAATGCCAAACAAATCAAGCTCAATAACTTTACCATCCCAAACGATAGAGAAATTGGCATTGGGTTTTTTCGACAAGACAACGCCTGTGGTCGCCCACATGGATGACATGACGACTTCGTTTGCATTTAGGAGTCTGGCGGCTTCACTACCAGTAGCCCACAACCGCAAACCTGGCTTGATGCGGTCCATGACCTTAAGGGCGCGTTCAATGCCTTCGGGGGTTTCTAAGACGCTGTAGACGTCACCTTGGGGAACGCCATCGACCAGTAACGCCCATTCCATAACAACCGTTGGGTCATTGCGAATGGCCCGACGCCCTGGAAAATTCTTGGTGTCAAAAAAGTCATTGATTGAGGTTGGCTTCTTACCGCCGAACGCATCGTGTTCATAAGCAAAAGCCGTTGCCCAAACCACGACACCCACGCCACATTCGGTCAAAGCGCCATCCACGAAGTCCTCGCGAAAGGGTGTGCCGTCTGTGCCATTGGGAAGATCGATATCTGAGATATCTTCCAACAGACCTTCTTTGCACGCACGCAATGAGTCGGCTTGGGTTAAATCAATTACGTCGGTGACAACATTGGCTGACTCGACTTCGTCGCGGATGCCATCAATACCGCCATCGTAGTGATCGACATGTACTTTCACGCCCGACGCTTGTTCGTAAGGACGGACAAACCCCAGCATCTGACTGCGCATATAAGGCCCCGTCCAACTCATGAACCTTATTTCATCTTGGGCCTGGGCAGCCACCGGAACGGTAGCAATTCCCAAGTAAACCAATGCAGCCGATAAGCTACAGAGGCACGTTATTCGATTTAGTGTCATTGATGATTTCCCCCTATCTGTTCATTCTCACTAATTGGTACGATCTGTTTTTTTAGAACAATATTTTCTTGATCGCCTTACAGTGTTCTCTAAAGTCGATAATTAGCGCAACCATTTAGGTACCATTTATTTATTTGGCGCAATTGTTAATTTATTTTAGCCCTAACATTTTATGATGTCTTTTTTACCGTGAATTGTTCAAGCAACGACATAAACTATTTTCGCTTAATGCAAAAAAAACTGCGGCATCAACTGGCTCAAATAAGGCACTAATTCTGCGTGGCATTGCCCACATCAAAAACGGCGCGGCGACGATCAATATCAGGAAGGGATCGTAACGCCCTATAAACAATGAGGTTATTTTCAACTGACGCCGAATCCAAGTCAGTGGAGAGCAACGCGCGTGCGTTCGTCTCGTCACCCATTAAACCGTAAACAAGCGCCAGATTTTGCCGCGTGCGGGGGCCAGCGCCCACCAGACGTGCAGCCTCTAACAACACATCAATTGCTTCTTGATACTGTCCCGACAACGCCAGGGAAAAGCCAAAGTTTGTGCGCAAAGCAACATTGTCAGGATCAACTTCGATCCCGCTTATGTATCTCTCTTAAGCTTGTGTAGACTGTCCCAGCAGATCCATCGAGACGGCTGCACCATTAAGTGCGCGCGCATCATTTGGAGCGTGATCAAACGCTACGACGGCCTCTTCAAATTCACCCAATCGCAACAAAAACCGACCTAAACCAATGACCGCATTAAATTCCGCGCCATCCATTGTTGCTGCACGCTGATAAGCATCGCGTGCAAACGCATACTCATTCGCCGCATAAGCCGTATCCCCCATCGCCATAACTGGATCGAGCCAATCCGGACGCACAGCAGCGGCTCGTTGGTATAAAACGAGGGCATTAATCAGATCACCACCGGCCCGTGTGGTTTCTGCAACACGCATGAATTGGCCCGCTTTTGCCGCTGTATCGTCTTGTTTAAGTTGCTCTGGCCCCGGTGCCGCGGCACACGCGCTTAACCCGATCATAATAATTACACAGATAAAACGGTGGATCATTAGTACGCACAGCAGGTTGTTGTTCGCTGTAATTAAAGCCTATACGCTTGATGGTGAACAAGAAAGGTAGGCCCGTGTCTCGAGAGTATATTGAGCTGACCCAACTGATTGAACGCCTTCATCGGCGCTTTCTGGATGTGCTGCGGACAGAACTAAAACGCATAGGTGTGCGCGAGTTGAATGGCGTTCAAGCCCTTCTTCTCAGCAACATTGGCGATGAAGAAATTCTGATCCGTGATTTGATCGAACGCGGTTATTACCAAGGATCAAACGTCTCTTATAACATCAAAAAGCTCACCGACTTTGGTTATCTGGAACAAGAACGCGCAGAACACGACAAGCGCACGGTCGCCATTCGCTTAACAGACAAAGCAAAAACCGTTGTTGATCGCGTTAAAGAACTAGAAGCCGAAAACTCAAAAGCCTTCCAAGATGCCCTAGGTGGTGCCGAAACGCTGACAGATGCCTGCGAGACGCTGGGCAAGTTAGAGCGCATTTGGGACGACTACATCCGTTACGGCGGACGTTAAGCCTCCTCAGCCGTGGCGCGCTTTTTCCCGCAAGACAAACTTCTGTATTTTCCCCGTTGCGGTCTTTGGAATTTCCTCAAACACAATGTGCTTTGGGCATTTGAACGTAGCCATGTTCTCGCGGCAATGCGCGATCAGGTCTTCCGCCGTTACAGATTTCCCAGTCTTGAGCTCGATGTACGCGCAAGGCGTTTCGCCCCATTTATCGTCAGGTTTGGCAACCACAGCAGCCAGGGCAACAGCCGGGTGACGATGCAGCACACCTTCGACTTCAACCGATGAGATGTTTTCACCACCAGAGATGATGATGTCTTTCATCCGGTCTTTAATCTGCACATACCCACCGGGATAAACAACAGCGATATCGCCTGAACGGAACCAACCACCTTTGAACGCTTCGGCTGTTGCTTCTGGGTTTTTGAGGTACCCCTTCATGACCGTATTGCCACGGATAACGATTTCCCCGAGCGTTACTCCATCATGGGGAACTGGCGCGCCAGTTTCTTGATCAAAAACATCAAGTGCTTCTGTAGTGACAAAACCAACACCTTGGCGGGCTTTGATTTCTGCCAACTCTGTGAAGTCCATGCCATCCCAACTCGGTTGAGGCGCGCATTGAACCGTATGGCCATACGTTTCCGTTAGGCCATAAACCTGCATCACATCGAGCCCTAATTCCTGGGCTGCTTGCAATACAGCCGCTGGTGGCGGCGCGCCTGCTGTTAGTGCTTGCACTGGATGATCAAAGGTGCGGCGTTCTTCTGCGGGGGCATTGATGAGGAACCCTAAAACAATGGGCGCGCCACCAAAATGCGTGATCTTGTGATCAGCAATGGTATCAAAAATGAACTTTGCCGAGACCTGCCGACAGCAATAGGTCGTGCCCGCAACAATCGCCATCGCCCAGCCATGGCACCAGCCGTTGCAGTGGAATTGCGGCACCGTATACAGATACCGAGGATGCATCGGGATTGGCCAACCCGCCACCGTGCCCATGGCCATCAGATAGGCGCCCCGATGATGGTAGATCACACCCTTCGGACGGCCCGAGGTGCCCGATGTGTAGTTCAGGGCAATCGCTTGCCATTCATCGGCGGGCATTTGCCAATCGAAGGCGGGATCACCTTCGGCCAGCAATTCTTCGTAGGTAATGGTGCCCAGTCGCTCACCCGCACCTGCGGGGGTGGGGCCAGCTTGGTCATCAGCGATGTCAACCACGAGAATTCCATGATCGTCGCCCAACGCCTTTAACGCGGCACCAACCGATGGGCTAAGATGTTCATCGGTAATCAGCACTTTCGCTTCGCCGTGCTCTAAGATGTAGGCAATGGTTTCCGGATCAAGGCGGGTATTGTTGGCATTCAGAACAGCACCTGCCATAGCAATACCATAGTGGGTTTCGAACAGTGCGGGCGTGTTTGGCGAAAAAACAGCGACCGTATCACCCAGTCCAACCCCACGCTTTGTTAAAGCTGAGGCCAGTCGAATGCAGCGTTCGTAGGTCTGTTTCCAGGTATAGGTATGAGAGCCATGCACCAATGCCGGATGATCCGGGAACACGTCAGCGGCGCGACGGATAAACGTCAGCGGTGTTAGCGGAACATGGTTCGCTGCGTTCCGAGCCAGATAGGGCTCATCCCACATGCCAACACTCATGATGCCGGACCCGACCAATTCAACTTCACCAATTCGGCGCTACGATCTGGAAAATTCCATACCCGACCAAAGTCTCGAACCTTGGACTTATCAGACTTCGCAACCACGATGTCTTTGCCCATCCAATACTGAGAATTCTTGATCACCACGTCCGCCCCTTCTGGGTTAGAGGCGATCGGCGTCAATGCCCCATCAATCTTACGTGGAATCTTGAAGTTGCGGGTTTTGCCCTCAGTTTCATAGGTAATCGGCACCCGTTGGGCACCCAAGTAAGTCCCGACCAGCATGGTCAACAAGCCTGTGGTGCCACCAGCCTGGCCGGTTAGAATCATCTCCAAGGCTTCGGCCTGGGCGTCGTTAGCACGCTCATCAATGTACAGACCAACCGTCCAATTTCCACGGCCCATCCGGCCCGGGATATCGACCAGAACACCTGCGTTCAGTCCACCAATTTTGGTCTTCCCATACTTTCCGGAATCAATGCGAATCCCCATCCAACCCATGCAGAAACCTTCTGTCGGTGGATGCGCCCCCAATGAGACAACACACGGGCAAAAGACCGCGCAGTTGCAGCTCAACATTAATTCACCCTTTAGGGTCCAAGCCTCGGCCATGTCGTGCTCTCCCAACTTATTTATTTGTTATAATGATAATAGTATAACGCCTGCGCCAAGGCATCCAGTCGCAACAACGCGGGTCAGCCACGGTCCTGGAATCAGTTTTTCCAACGCCATAACCAACGTCAAAATAGCCATCAGCAGCACATTCATGGTTCCGCCAACAAACATTAGCACCATCAAGGCCCAACAGCATCCGACGCAGAAAAAACCATGCCGCAACCCAAGGGCCAAGGCGCCTGTGCGGCCCGGTTTCCAAAAGCGGAGGAAAAACGCCATCGGGGACTTACACTGAGTCAGGCAGATATCCTTTTGTGGACTGAGTTGGTAAAGCGCAGCAACAATCAAAACGATGCCGCCGACCGTGGGCGACAAAGCTGCTTTCATGCCTTCCGCCATGGAAACCTCGGCCAAGACGATCTGGAGCCCAGCGAGCGTAACGCCAAAAGCGCCCCAAACAATCATATAGCCCGCTGCAAATATCCACGTCGCCGCCCCTGTCTCACCCTTCGCCCGCGCCGCAAATGAGATATCGGCGTAGGCCAACAATGTCGGCACGGCTGTCGGCAGCATCATCGCGAACATCATCACGACCCACATGATGCTAAGCATGACCGCATACCCTATGGTCAGCGGCATGAACTGATCACCTGCCGCACAAACAGAACCGTCGCTTAACATACGACCAAGCCCGCTGGCACACGCCAAAGCTTCAGTCCAAGCGACAGGCTGTGCGACAGCGTCACTCAGCGGCATCTGGAACATGGCCACCGCCATCCAGACCAAGAACGCCCACGATAACCCAACAATCGCACCCACGGCAATCCACATGCCAACCTGTGTGGGGTTGCGTGTGGGACCAGGTGGATCACTGGGAACGGCGACGGTCGTCATCAGGGTCAGCGTCTCTTATTCAGCGTTAGCGATGGCTTTTTTTGGATCATAGAATGGCATCTCAACAATAACAGCGGCGCGCGTACCCGCAGGGTCTTCACATGATAAGACGGTTCCTACATCAGAATGCGCAATATCGATGATGGCAAGCCCGATGTTTTTCATCAAACGCGGCGAGTAGACACCACTGGTCATGTTACCAATTTTCTTTCCATCTGCCATCACGTCCCAGGGTCCACCGTTGGGGCCGGGCATCGCGTCACCATCCATTTCGACGACAACCATTTTTCGGCTAACGCCTTCGGCTTTGATTCGCTTTAGAGCATCTTTTCCGACGTAGTCGATATCGCTGTCGCGGTCGACCAACCGCTCCATGCCCAATTCAAACAGGTTTTCGGTCAGGCCCATGTCGGCGCCCAACGATAGCATCCCGCCTCCAATACGGCGGATCGTGTTTGGTGCTGCGGGGCGAATGCCAAAGGTCTCGCCAGCCCGCATGATCAACTCCCACAGATCATCGCCGCAGGATGAATCTTGCAAATAAATCTCATAACCGCGTTCTGATGACCAACCCGTTCGCGATATAACAACTGGCGTACCCGCCATATCCGTATGCATAAGGTGGAAGTATTTCAAATCTTCAATTTCTGGCCCGATTAACAGCTTCATCACATCCAATGACTTCGGTCCCTGCAACTGCAAGGGGGGAGACGTCTGGCTCGGTGATGGACACATCAAAACCTTTGACCCAGGCCAGGGCTTTGGCCCACAGCAACATGTCCGAATCGGCAAGGCTGGCGAGATTGGTTTTCCGCGCATTGACCGCGACCGAAGAGTTATCACATTTCTTGATTGGCTTAAGCCCATAATGACCCGTGTCGAATCAGACTCATCGCAACTATCGGTGACGGCACCCAATTTAGAACCACACGCTTGATTGCCAAACGTGCCTTAAAAAACCATATTGGCCCCTGTCATGAATATAATATGAACAGGAAGCAACTATGAGCACCCTAAAATCCGATCTGACGGCCCAGGGCGTCAAATTTCTAATCGCCAGCTTTTCCGACATGCATGGCGTCTCAAAGGCGAAGATGGTGCCAGTGGATCATCTCGACCAAATGATGGACGGATCAGAATTATTCACCGGTGCCGCCCTTGATGGTGTGCCGCAAGACGTAAGTGACGAAGAGGTCTCCGCGCACCCGGATGCGAGCTCTTGCATCGTTTTGCCGTGGCAAAAAGATGTGGCTTGGTTTGCGTCTAACCTTTGGTGCGAAAATAAACCGTTCGACTCATGTAGCCGCACAATCCTGACCCGCGTTACTGATCAAGCAAAAGAAATGGGCTATAGCCTGAACCTGGGCATTGAATCTGAGTTCTTTGTGTTCGAGCCTACCGAAGAAGGCTCGTTTGAGCCGTACTCGCCCCGACATCACTTATCAAAGCCCGCCTATGACGTCACCCGGTTGATGGATAACATGGACTGGATGGGCGAATTGGTGAACGCCATGAATGATTTGGGTTGGGGCGTTTATTCGTTCGACCATGAAGACGGTATTGGCCAGTTTGAAATTGATTTCGATTATGCCGATGCCCTGACTATGGCCGACCGTTTTGTGTTCCTGCGTTGGATGACGAATGCCATTGCCAACCGTCATGGCGCATTCGCGACCTTCATGCCTAAACCCTATGGGGATCGGGCCGGTTCTGGCGCGCACTTTAATATGTCGCTGGCGGACCTGAAGACCGGCGAAAATCTGTTCGCAGATGAAGCCGATAAGCGCGGCTGCCAACTCTCTACCCTAGGTTATCAATTCACCGCCGGCATCTTGCGTCACCTGCCCGCCATTTCTGCCGTCGTTGCGCCTACGGTGAACAGTTATAAGCGCCTCGTGAAACAAGGCAGCATGTCTGGCTTCACCTGGGCACCCGTGTTCGCCTGTTACGGCAACAACAACCGCACGAACACAATTCGCATTCCAAAGGCTGGCAAGCGCGTTGAGTTGCGCGCCGCCGACAGTGCCTGCAATCCGTATCTGGGTGCCGCAATGGCGTTGGCTGCGGGTCTGGAAGGCATTCGCGAAGGCCTTGACCCGGGCGATCCGCACACAGAAAACATGTACATGAAATCTGAAAGTGAGCTAGCCGATATGGGCATTGCCATGTTGCCGCGCACACTGGAAGAAGCCATCGACGCGTTTAAAGCGGATCCGCTTTCTAAGCAAGTCTTCGGCGATGCCATGTATGGCGCCTGGACCGACTATAAAGAAGAGGAATGGTTGAGCTATCTGAACCATGTGTCAGATTGGGAAATTGACCGATACCTAAACATGTGGGGCTAAGCATGAATAATCCGGCGGATATTGAACGCATTTTGCGAACCGCCAAGACCATTGCCATGGTGGGGGCGTCTGAACGTCCTCACCGGCCTAGCCATGGCGTCATGAGATTTTTGCAAGCGCGGGGCTATCGGGTTATCCCCGTAAACCCTGCCAGCCTCGATAATCAGATCAATGGCGAAACCGTCGTCTCATCGCTCGCTGATATTGAAGGGCCAGTTGATATGGTCGATATCTTCCGCCAGTCTCATTTGGTAGGCCCGGTGATTGACGAAGCGATTGCTGAAAAGGACCGCCTCGGCATCTCATCTGTGTGGTTGCAACTGGGTGTCATTGATGATGCCGCTGCCGCGCGGGCCATTGCTGGTGGCCTCGACGTGGTGATGGACCGCTGCCCGGCGATTGAATATCCTAAATTCTTTACATGATGCGGAGCGATACAGTGTGCTGAGTGTCAAAAATCTTCAGCGCCCTGGTCTTGCGCCCTGCTCCTTTACGGTGCCCACAGGCACTTGCACAGCGCTGACTGGCCCCAGCGGGTCGGGTAAAACCTTGTTGCTGCGCGCCCTTATTGATTTGGATGAAAACACTGGGTGCGTCGCGGTCGATGATCAGGAACGCGCAACCTATGCCGCACCGGATTGGCGGCGATGCGTTGGCTATCTACCCGCCGAACCGGGGTGGTGGGCCGACAAAATCAGCGATCATTTTGTAGACGTTAAGGCCGCAGAACCGATACTCAACTCCATCGGATTAAAACCAGACATTCTTGATCAATATGTCGAAACCGCCTCAACCGGCGAACGGCAACGGCTGGCACTGGTTCGGCTGCTAGCAATGGAACCGCGTGTCTTGCTCTTAGATGAGCCCACAGCGGCTTTGGATGATGCCACCGTTGAGACCGTCGAACGCCTTTTGACAGATCAACTTAGCAAAGGAACCAGCATTCTTTTGGTATCGCATGACCAGGACCAAGCCAACCGACTGTGCCGTCAGTGGCTGACCATCAAGAATGGCCAGGTGCGGGAAAAGAAAATTCCATGAACAGCTATATCGCTCTGTCTTATTTTGACTTAATGATCGCCGCAAGTTTGCTGCTGATAAACGGCGCGCTCTCTATTTGGCTCAAACTAGGTTTGGAACGACAGTATCTGATTGCAGCAGCTCGCATGGTCGTTCAGTTGGTTCTGGTTGGGTTGGTCCTGAAATTTCTGTTCGCGACGACCACGCCTTGGTGGACCCTGTTGGCAGCCGTCACCATGGGGGGGTTTGCGGGCCGAGAAATAATGGCACGACAAGAACGCCGCTTCACCGGGTGGTGGGGACACGGCCTGGGCTTTGGCACCATGATGATTGCCGGAAGCCTGGTCACGGTTCTGGCCCTGACGATAACCATCCAAGCCAGTCCGTGGTATGACCCGCGCTTTGCTCTGCCCTTGTTCGGTATGGTCTTGGGCAACGCCATGACCGGCATTGCCTTAGGCCTCAATACGTTGACGGCAACCGTCACCCGCGAGCGCCCAGCCATTGAAGCGCAGCTCTTGCTCGGCGCAACGGGATGGCAAGCCATGCTACCTTTCACCCGCCGGGCGCTGACCAACGGCCTGATGCCGATCATCAATTCGATGGCGGCAACGGGTGTGGTGTCTTTGCCGGGCATGATGACCGGTCAAATTCTAGCCGGTGTTGACCCAACCGAGGCTGTCAAATATCAGCTATTGGTCATGTTCTTGATTGGCGGCGCAACCGGCTTGGGGGTGATGCTGGCGATCTTTGGATCGGTTCGCCGCTTGATGGATCATCGCCATCGACTGCGCTTAGATCGCTTACAACGGCCTGCTTAGAATAATGGATGCGCCGGGGCCTGTAACGCGGCACCGACCAAACTGATCCCCAGTGCCAACACCAACCCACCACCCGCAAAGGCTACCGCATCCAAGGCGGTGCTGACGCGGCCTGCGCGATCTTCGGGCAAGGCGTCAGCCAATCTTAGAGATGTCCGGCGCGCATGCACGGCCAAAGCCGCTAAGGTTGAAACGGTTGCCGCCGTTCCCAGAGACATCGCCATCACAGCGATGGCACCGCTGATCGGCACACCAGCGACATGGGCAAACAACAGGACCAACACACCGCCAGAACACGGGCGAATACCAACGGCCAGAACGACGGCCGCCATACCTGCCCATGAGCTAGATTTATCGAGGTCTTGCTGGGCAATGCCGTGACTATGCCCGCACGTGCCGCACGCATGACTATCGCCGGAATGGGCGTGCCCGCTTGTGCGCCACCGGCTGAATAGGCGTCGCCCAGCGGCCACCATCAACGCAAAACCCAACAATCCAACCAAGGCGAAACTGGCAACTTCAATGTCATCGACAACTCCGCGCGCATCACGAAACGCCCATCCCAACAGCCCCACGGCGATCCAAACAATGGCTAAGGCTGTTAGGCCCTGCACGAACGATGAGGCAAAGGCCAAACCGATGCCGCGCTTGAGTTGGCTTTCATGGGTCAGCAAATATGTGGAGATGACAACCTTGCCATGGCCCGGCCCTGCCGCATGAAACACGCCATAAAGAAAGCTAAGGCCGATCAGCCACAGTTGGGCTGCGGGTCCGGAATCGCGCACGGCTTTAACAGCCGTCGCTAATTCAGCGTGGAGGGCGCGTTGAGTATCGGCAACGATGTGCACCAACCACGGCCACCCACCGCCAATCCCACCGGGCAAGGCTGCAAAAACGCCTAAAAGGACGGCAACCGTCGCAACAATGATCAGGGTAAGTTTGCGCGTCTCCATCATTGGCATCTCACCTGAACGGTCTGCGCGAACAAGCGGCCAAGATCATTGGGGCCTGTCTGAGACTGATCCAACATCGCGGCAAACGTGACAGCCTCTTCGTCCGGACTGGGTTCAACCACAACCGCCGAGCACGCCCCCAAAGGTGCGCCATCAAAGGCCACCGGGTTCTCTTCAACGTGAACCATTTCGATGTAATAGGTCGGATCATAGATTTTGAAAGACACCGCATCGGTTTTCGCATTCAGGGGTGCTGCCAGCGGCACGCGAAAAGCCATGCGCAGACGGTCGCCGACCAAATTGGTCTCGTAGGTATCGACCGCTCCCGTATCCCATCGGGCACCGTGGGTTAGAACCTCTAGAAAATAATTGTACTCATGCAGATTTTTTAGGTTCTGAGCAGCCAGATCGAGCAACGCCTGCTGCGGTGGATCACCCGCAGCCGTGATGTCTTCTAAGACAAACACCGTATAAAAGGCATCGAACAGCCAGTCCAGATCGAGCGCTATGACGTTACCGCTATCGTCGAATACCACCGTGCTTTTGACGTCGACCCAAGCATGCGGATGCGCCATGGCTTTCGGAACCATCAGCACCATCATTAAACCCAGAACAAGAACAGCGCTTAACCGCCGCATGCCTTATACCTCCAACAGGTTGTCAGGTGGTCATTCACCAACCCCGCAGCTTGCATATAAGCATAAATGATCGTCGATCCCACAAACGTCATGCCTCTTTTTTTCAAGTCTTTCGCCATGGCGTCGCTAACAGGCGTCATGGCAGGGACATCATCCATCTTTTTCCTATTATTAACCTTGGGCTTGCCCCCAACAAAATCCCAAATATAGGAATCGAAGGTGCCAAATTCTTTTTGGATGGCCAGAAACGCGATGGCGTTCTTGCGGGCACCAAATACTTTTAACCGATTGCGGATGATGTCCGGGTTCAGAAGCTGCTTTTCTAAAGCCTCATCGGTCATCTTCGCAACTTTTTTTGAATCAAAGCCTTTAAAGGCTTTTCGGTAGCCCTCGCGCTTCTTCAATATGGTTTCCCAATTCAGGCCCGCCTGCGCGCCTTCCAAGATAATCATCTCAAAATGCTTTTGGTCATCATGGACCGGCACGCCCCATTCCGCATCATGATAGGCATCGTAATGGGGCTTGCCTTGGCCAACCCAGGGGCACCGGGCTTTGCCATCGTCGCCGAGAAAACTATTCACGTCATTTTTTCCTTGCTTTGGTTCATCATGCGCTGATGGTGACGGTCTGAAAATTGGCTCACTGTTCATTTCGATTCTGGCGCTATGATAACACACAATACAACTTTTTCCCTGTCGCCCGTTCCGGCCATTCGGTTCGGTGCAGGGTCGGTACAATCCATTGCTAACGATGCACAATCCCTATCGGCAAACGCCCAATCTGCTGTCTTTATGGTCGATGGCCCGCTCCATGATTTGGGTGTATCAGCCCCAGTTATTGAAAGTTTAGAGAAGGCTGGTTTGCCTGTATCAGTCTTTGCCGACATCGCGGGTGAACCATCAGAGGTCACAATGGGTGCGGCAACTGATTTCATCCGCGCCCATTCGGCAGATGTTGTCATCGCCATGGGGGGTGGGTCAGCGTTGGATATCGCCAAGACAGCGGCGCTGATTGCAGCGACCGATGGCCACCCGATTGATTATGCATGCTCGGCAAAGCCCCTGCCAAAGGAAGGCAAACCTCTAATCTGCATCCCAACAACGGCCGGAACTGGATCGGAAGCGTCGAGTACGAACGTTTTTCAACGCGCCGATGGTCGGAAAGTTTGGGTGTGGGGGCCAGAAACAAAACCAGACATCATCGTGCTCGATCCTGCCGTCACCGTATCCTTACCCGCGCACCTAACCGCCTGGACCGGACTCGATGCTTTTGTTCATGCCTTGGAATCTTGCACCAATCGAAACGCCACACCGGGGAATAATCTCTATGCGCATCAGGCCTTAAGGCTGATTGCGGGCGCGCTTGCGACAGCCGTGAGTGATCCAAACAATCTAGCGGCGCGCGGACAGATGCTGTTGGGGTCATGCTTTGCTGGGGTGGCAATTGATAATGCCGGCGTCGCTATGGCGCACAACATCTCACATGCCCTAGCGGCGCTTGAACACGTTCATCATGGCCTTGCTACGGCAATTGGTATGGTCGTGGTCTTTGACTGGCAAATCGAAACCGACGACGGCGCGTTCGCTAATGCGGCCTCTGCCTGTGGCTTAGACCACGACCCCGCAGCTTTGCGAGATTGGTATATGGATATGATGAGCCGCCTTCATGTTACGTCGCTGCCCCCTATCTTTGCCCAACACGCAACGGATAATCTGGTGCGCGAAATGCTGACACCGGAAACCACCCCCATGCGCGATGCCAATGTTCGATCCGTCTCAGAATCAGATACGCATCGATTTGCTGCCGCGACACTGGCTATGACCGAAGGAGTTGCCGCATGAAGATTAAAGACTTTAAAACGTTCGTTGTTGGTAATCCACCCCCCGGGTTTGGCGGCAAGTACTTCATCTTTATTAAGTTGATAACCGACGACGGCATCGAAGGTATTGGCGAGGCCTACTCCATCCCGTTTCATCCGCATGTCGTTGAAAAGATGATCGCTGATATATGTGAGCGATTGGTCGTCGGACGTGATCCGCACCGCATCGAAGAACTATGGCGGCACATCTATTCATCCGGCTTCACACAACGCCCTGATGTGACCGTTGGCGGCATTCTCAGCGGCATTGAAATGGCGATGTGGGATATTGTCGGTAAATCAGCGAACAAGCCAGTTCATGCGTTATTGGGCGGCAAGGTCCGCGACCGGCTTCGGTCTTACACCTACATCTATCCGAAAGAAGGCGACAAAACAGACGTCTACGCGGATGCCGACCTGGCTGCCGAGCGCGCCGTGGAGTTCGCAGACCAAGGCTTTACAGCCGTCAAGTTTGATCCTGCTGGTGCTTATACAACGTGCGATCCGCACCAGTTAACAGTGCCGATGCTGGACCACGCCGAAGACTTCACCCGCAAAATTCGCGATGCTGTCGGCTCGCGCTGTGATCTGTTGTTCGGAACCCACGGCCAAATGACCCCCGCTGGTGCCCTGCGTCTGGCACGGCGGTTGGAACCGTTTGATCCACTCTGGTTCGAAGAGCCCACACCGCCAGAAATGCCAGAAGAAATGGCCAAGGTCGCGCGCGGCACCTCGATTCCAATTGCAACCGGCGAGCGCCTAACCACCAAGTATGAATTCAAGCGCGTGCTCGAAACCGGCGCGGCGGCGATTTTGCAATTCAACCTGGGGCGCGTCGGCGGCATTTTAGAAGCCAAAAAGATCGCCGGAATGGCAGAAGCCTTTTATGCCCAAGTTGCTCCACACCTGTACTGCGGGCCGATTGTCGGCGCTGCGAACATCCAAGTCGCGGCAACCTGCCCAAACTTTCTGATCCTCGAAAGCATTCAGGACTTTGGTGGCTTTCATGCTGATATCCTAAAGGCACCCATCCGGTGGGAAGATGGCCATGTTATCGTTCCTGATACGCCAGGCTTGGGTGTTGAACTGAATGAAGAGGCTGCGTTAGCCCATCCGTATACAGGATCAGATCTCCACCTCGATATGTCTCCTACCCCTTTCTAACGGACACAAATACATGGCTATACTGTTAGGCATCGATACGGGCGGCACCTTTACCGATGCAGTGTTGTTCGACGAGGACGCGGGCGAAACGGGGACTGTTATTGCCTCGGCAAAGGCCTTAACCACGCGGCATGACCTAGCCATTGGTATTGGCGGGGCCATAACCGCAGTATTGCTTGAGACCAAAATCAACCCCGAAGACGTGCAGCTTGTCTCCTTATCAACAACACTTGCCACCAATGCCTTGGTCGAGGGACGCCAGGGCCGCATCTGCCTGATTTCCATCGGGCATGCCAAGGCCGATTTGGATCGCGCAGGACTGATGGAGGCCGTTGGCTCTGATCCAATCATTCGGGTGCGCGGCGGTCACGATGCCATGGGCAGCGAAGCTGCACCCTTGGATATGGAAACCTTACAAGGCGAATTAGCGGCATTGGGCGAGTCGGTTCAAGGTTTTGCTGTTGCTGGCATGTTTGCCACCCGCAATACAGCGCACGAAATTGCCGTGCGTGACCTGATTATCGAAACGTCGGGTCTGCCGGTGACCTGCTCACACGAGCTTTCCAGCAAATTAGACAGCCCTCGCCGCGCGTTGACCTCAGTTTTGAATGCACGCCTGATTGGTTTGATCCATGACCTGATCCAAGCCGCAGAACGGCATCTTAAATTATCTGGCATTGATGCACCGCTGATGGTGGTGCGCGGTGATGGCGCCCTGATTTCTGCCGAGGTCGCCAAGACGCGCCCAATTGAAACGATTCTCTCCGGCCCCGCCGCGAGTGTCGTGGGTGCAGCTCATTTGACCGGGTCACGGTCTGCGTTGGTATCGGATATTGGTGGCACCACAACAGACGTTGCCGTTGTGACGAACGGACGTCCAACACTGGATACTGAAGGCGCAACCGTTGGCGGTTGGCGAACCATGGTCGAAGCGATTGCTATTCAAGCCATTGGCCTGGGCGGTGATTCAGAGGTCAATACGGTCGAACATGGCATGGCCACGGGGCTAAAACTGGGTCCGCGCCGATCTGTGCCGCTATCGTTGGCCGCAGTAGACCACCCAACGCTGGTTCATGACATGCTGGACCGGCAATTGCGCAGGGATATTCCCGGCGATCATGATGGAAAGTTTGCCATCCCCCTACCGGTCGAGCCGCGCGAAGGATTGCTCAGTAAAAACGAACAGACCGTTTGGGATGACATGGCTGGCGAAGCCGCAGCGGTTGAGACCATTGCCACATCGCGCCTGAATAACACGGCGCTGACACGCCTCGCGGCAAAGGGTTTAGTGCAGATTGCTGCCGTCACGCCCACCGATGCTCTGCATGTCTTGGACATCCACGATGCCTGGGACAAAAGTGCGGCGCTAAAAGGCTTAGCCCTGTTCGCCCGCCGTCGCAATTGGCGCGGAGATGCCATTGCCCCAGATGCGGAAACACTGGCCAATCGAATTGTCCAAGGCGTGGTTAAGGCCTCGTCCGACATCGTTCTTGAGACGGCTTTTGCCGCTGATGGCTTTAAGGACAAGAACCTTAGCCATCATGCGCTGACACAGGCTGCCTTTGCCAATCGATCGGGGCTGATCGACATCAATATTGCGCTCAACGTGCCGATTGTTGGCCTGGGAGCATCTGCGGGCACCTATTACCCGATGGTGGGCAAGCATTTGGGAGCAGAGGTGATTGTTCCCGATCTCGCCGGTGTCGCCAATGCCGTTGGTGCCGTTGTCGGGCGAGTTCGAATGACTTCAAAGGTTATCATCACAGAACCAGATGCGGGCCGATTGCGGGTTCATTTGCCAACGAAAACCTCAGATCATGGATCTTTAGAAGCGGCCTTAGGTGAGGCGGAAGCCTTTGCTCGCGACAATGCCCAGGAATTGGCCATTGCCGCAGGTGCTGAAAACATTCAGATCAAAGTCACCCGCGATGTACGCCAGGTTGAGACGAACGGCCAAAAAATATTTGTCGAGGCTGAAATCACTGCGGTTGCGTCGGGCCGGCCCCGTTTGGCCTCTGACCCGTTGATTGCCGCTTAATAAACCGTCATAAAACCCTTTACCGCAGGTACGTAATGGCGTTTGCTATGGGTCCAGGGAGCAATAACGCGGAGTCACCGTGGGCGAACAACAGATGGCCCTCACTGCCGAAGGGGTTCACAAGTCCTTTGGTCAGGTTGAGGTTCTAAAAGGTATATCACTCGACGCACCTGCCGGTGACGTCGTCTCTATTCTGGGCTCTAGTGGCTCGGGGAAGAGTACCTTTCTGCGTTGCATCAATCTTCTCGAGACGCCCAATTCTGGAACCGTAACGGTCGGTAATGAAACCATCCGCATGCGCAAGACTAAAGCAGGCGGGATGGAACCAGAAGATCGCAAACAGGTTGAACGCATTCGATCAAAGCTTGGGATGGTCTTCCAGGGCTTCAATTTATGGTCCCACATGACCGTTCTCGAAAACATCATGGAAGCCCCGATCTATGTATTGGATGTACCAAAAAAAGAAGCCCGCAGCCGCGCCGACGCATTGCTTAACAAAGTTGGGCTGTATGAACGCAAAGATTACTATCCATCGCATATGTCCGGTGGGCAGCAGCAACGCGCCGCCATTGCCCGCGCGCTAGCCATGGAGCCAGAAGTTCTGCTGTTCGATGAGCCGACGTCGGCGCTTGACCCAGAATTGGTTGGCGAAGTGTTAAAAGTGATGCGGGCGTTGGCCGATGAAGGCCGCACGATGATTGTCGTCACCCACGAAATGGGTTTTGCCCGCGACGTCTCAGACGCCGTTATGTTTTTGCATCAAGGTCTTGTCGAAGAGTACGGCAAGCCAGATCAAGTGTTTGACGCCCCTAAATCGGAACGATTCAAACAGTTCCTTACCGGCGTCTTGAAGTAATCCGTTTTATCAACCAGGGAGTTACCATTATGAAATTCAAAGGATTGATCGGGGCCGCCCTTGGCGCGGCCATCGCCATCACATCGGCTGGTTCAGCCCTTGCTGCTGACAAAGTACGCATCGGCGTTGAAGGGGCATACCCCCCTTTCAGCCAAACGGAACCCGATGGCAGCCTGACCGGCTTTGACATCGATATCGCCAATGCCCTATGCGACGCCATGGGTGCTGAGTGCGAATTAGTTAAACAAGACTGGGACGGCATCATTCCTGCCTTGTTGGCCAAAAAGTATGACGCCATTATTGCTTCTATGTCGATCACGCCCGAGCGTCAAAAGACTGTCAGCTTCACCGGTAAATACTACAGCACACCAGCCAAGTTTATTGGCGCCAAAGGTGCTGGCCTGACGGATGAAGGCGACGGCCTGAAAGGTAAAGTTGTTGGCGTTCAACGCGGCACGACGCACCATGATTTCATGAGCAAGAGAATGCCAAACGTTGAATTGCGTTTGTACGGCACCCAAGACGAGGTCTACCTGGACCTAGAAGCTGGCCGCATTGATGCAGCAATGGCTGACTCAGTCGCTATGGAAGACGGCTTCTTGAAAACTGACGCGGGCCAGGGCTTTGCTTTCTTTGGCGCTGATTACAATGATCCAGCCATTCACGGCGAAGGCGCTGGTATTGCGATCCGTAAGGAAGACAACGACCTGCGTGAAAAGTTTAACGCGGCAATCAAAATGATCCGCGATAACGGCACCTACGACAAGATCGCAAAGAAGTACTTTAACTTCAACGTCTACGGCTCGTAAGGCAGACTTGAACTAGGGCTCGGCAACCGCCGGGCCCTAATTCGTTCTGCCCCACCCTATGGAAAACATCGCCGCCTATCTTCCCAGCCTGATTGAAGGCACGTGGTTGACCATTAGCATCGGTCTGTTGTCTTTGGCACTGGCTATGTTCTTAGGCCTCATGGGTGCATGGGCGAAGCTTTCAAAATCACGTATTGCACGATACAGCGCAGAAATCTACACGACGCTTATTCGCGGCATTCCCGATATTGTCTGGATGCTGTTGCTGTTTTACGGCGGCCAAATCATCGTTAATGATATTTCTGACGCCATGGGATGGGGATACGTCGACGTCGATGCCTACACGGCTGGCGTCCTGACCATCGGATTTATCTTCGGCGCTTATATGACCGAGACCTTCCGAGGTGCCGCTTTATCGATTCCATCCGGCGAAGTTGAAGCGGGCGTTGCTTGCGGCATGTCGCGCATTGTTTTGTTCAGGCGCATTATTTGGCCGCAATTGTTACGCTACGCCCTACCCAGTTTTGGCAACAACTGGCTGGTGCTGATCAAAACAACAGCGCTGTGTTCCGTGATCGGATTGGAAGATTTGGTCCGCAAGGCGGACCTTGCGGGTAAGTCCGTTCGTGAGCCTTTCACCTTTATGTTTGGTGTCTTGGTGATCTTTCTCATCATCACCAGCATCTCATTGTATGTGCTGAACCGGATGGAGAAACACTACAACATCGGCGTGCGGAGGGCCTGACCGCATGGAATTCGAGCTGATCTTCAATCATATGCCGCGGTTTTTCGAAGGTCTGCTGACCACGATGAAGCTGGTTGGTGGTGCGTTGTTGATTGGCGGCCTGATGTCGATTCCGATGGCCTTTGCCCGCACCTCTCTCAATCCGCTGATTAACTGGCCCGTTTATGCCTTCACCTATGTCTTTCGTGGATCGCCGCTGCTAGTTCAAATGTATCTGATTTACAATGGCGCCGCGCAGTTTGATTTCATCCGCGAAGGGTTCTTGTGGCTTATCTTGCGTGAAGCTTATTGGTGCGCGTTACTTGCCTTCACGCTGAATACCGCTGCCTACACAACAGAAATTTTTAGGGGCGCCATTCAATCCGTTCCGTTCGGAGAAGTTGAAGCCGCAAAAGCCTGCGGCATGTCACCGCTGATGCGCATTCGCCGAATTATCTTACCCAGTGCCTTGCGGCGTGCCCTGCCCGCCTATTCAAATGAAGTCATCTTTATGCTGCATGGCTCGGCCATCGCCAGTGTCATCACCATTATCGATATTCTTGGCGCGGGCCGTGAACTGAACGGCAAACATTATTTGGCATTTGAAGGCTTCGTCACCGCCGGTGTGTTTTATCTGTGCCTCACGTTCTTGATTATCGGCGCGTTCAAGCTACTGGAAAAACGCTGGTATAAGCATCTGCGACCACGCGAGGAAGTTGCCTCCTAACCACAACACATCCATCTCAATTGACATCGCTCAATGCTTGCTGATGAGATAACTGCCAGCTTACGATCATGGAACTAAGTCTACTTCTCCTCACGCTGGGCGGTCTTTTGTTAATTGGCCTTACGGTCGACGCCATCGGACGCATGACGCGCCTTCCGCGTATTACCATACTGGTTGGCTTCGGCGTTTTGATTGGCCCGTTCGGGCTCGATCTTTTGCATGTGGATATGCAAGACGCTTACACAACGGTCGCAAAAATCGCCCTGACCATGATTGCGTTCCTCCTCGGCAGTGAATTGTCCGCCTCCGTCGTGCGGCTGCAAGGACGCGCCATCTTATGGGTTTCCTTATCGGTTGTCTTCACGACAGTTTTGATCATTGGGGTTGGGCTGAGTGCCTTGGGTGCCCCCCTCGCGCTCGCCCTTCTGCTGGCTGGAATTGGACTGGCAACGGACCCAGCGGCTGTTCACGATGTGATAAAGGAGACAAATTCAAAGGGTCCACTGACAAAAACGACCCTTGGCGTCGTCGCCATTGATGACGCGTGGGGATTGATCGCATTCAGTATCATCTTAGGCCTCGTAACTCACGACACGGCAGCGGGCCTTACAAGTGGACTGGTAGAAGGTCTGACCGAAATTGGAGGGGCCATTCTAATCGGCCTTGTCATTGGTTTCCCTGCGGCCTTCATAACGGGGCGCATTCGATCAGGCGAACCTACGTTGATTGAAGCCGCAGCCTTGGTTCTCATCTGTGCGGGCTTAGCGTTGTGGTTTGAGGTTTCCTATCTGCTGGCCGGCATGACCGCCGGTGCCGTGATCGTCAATTTAGCGCGCCATCATGAACGCGCGTTTCACGAAATTGAATACATCAGCTGGCCGTTCATGATCATTTTCTTTGTGCTGGCTGGCGCAACCGCTGATTTCATCGCCCTCAGCAGCGTTGGTGTTCTGGGCACCGGGTATATGGTGCTGCGGATTATCGGGCGTCTGGTTGGTGGCTTCATCGGGGCCAAACTGGGGGGGCTGACCCGCATAGACAACGGCAAGTGGATCGGATTGGCCCTGATGCCCCAGGCTGGCGTGGCCCTGGGTATGGCCTTGGTTGCGGCGGAAGCGATGCCCCCAGACATTGCCACCCCGCTTCTTGCTATTGCCGTTGGCACGACCATCGCCTTTGAATTGCTTGGCCCGTTATTAACCCGCTGGGTCTTGAGGGCAGAGGCCAACCGTTAGCAAACTAAGCCGCGCGCCGACGCAGCCGCTCTTCCAGCACCCGCAGTGTTGACAGCAACCCGTCTTTGTCTGGGTAACAGCCTTGCAGCCATCGGCTGCCGCCCGTCGCCGCATAGCCGCTGCGACCATGTAGAACGCGGGTGTTATCGACAATAAAACATTCCCCCGGCATTAACTTGAAGCTAACCGCCATTGCCGGATCATCAATAATGTCACCCATTGTACGGTACGCCGCATAATAGGCTGGCATATCATCGTACGGCACATCCGTGATGGCTGTTGTACTACGATTGTTAAATCGGATCTGTGTTAGCTCACCATCCGGTGACACCTCAATCATCGGCTTACGGGTCGACAAATGCACATCATCTGTGCCCTGATACTCAAACCGTGCGCAGTACCCGGATAGAAGCGCGAAACCTTTCGGGTCAATCTCGCGCAATTGCTTGGCAACACGAAAACCGTCAACGACTTGGTTGTCACCACCCTCAGCCGAGTTTTCCAAGCAGTATAAAATTTGCAATGTCGGTGTCGGGTCTCGATACGGATTATCCGTATGCGCCTGAAGGCCCAAACCTGTGTAGGCAAGGTTGGTTGGGTTTATTTCGGTCTGTACCTCAAACCATTTGCCGTAATTGGTTTCCCGCACATAACCAAACATGTCCGCCACTTGGATCAACGCGCCGTCTTCCACAGGACCGCCTGTTATCTTGGCAAACCCATAACGCCGCACACCACTCAACCAATCGCACAGCACCGTTTCTTGAGTGGACATGTCGTTAAAATTCGACGTCACCTTCGCGGCATCGAAGGAACCGTCCCATGTTTCAATTTTTGAGCTCAACCAGCCATGGGGTGGTTGACTTTCTCGATCATAGGCATGCTCGCGCAGCCAACTAACGGCGTAATCAACCGGCTTATTTTCTGGCATAAAGGTTAGCCGCACGTCGCCATCACGAGACGTCACTGTGGAGATGACTGTCTCAGCAGGCAGATCGCGAAGAGCAACTAATTTTTGACCGTTACTGGCCGACCGTGTCTCGGGGTCAGGGGCGTTATCGCGCAACCAAATGGCGTGATAACGGGCAGAAAAACCATCTGCCCAAACAAGGCGTACCGCAGTCCCATTCTCAATTCGATCAATGGATGTTAAATCGCTCATCAATTATCTTCCCAGCAATATTGTGACGACTAATTTTCTAACAAAGTCCCGGTTTTGCGGTGGGTCAAAGGAACCTTGCCAAAGACCTTTCCTAATGAACACCCCGGACGGGCTAGGCGATCCGGGGTTCGAGCAAAAAAGACGCCCGATGCTTGCGTGACAACCGGTGTGCGAGCATTCGTCGGATCATCAGCCAGCGGATCAATAATCTCCGCGATAACATCGCCAGCCTTTACGTGGCTGCCCAAGTCAATCTGCCAAGCCACAACGCCCGACCGCGACGCTTTCAGCACGTCTGTACCATCAAGGGGGCCTATACCCCCTACCGTGTTTGGGCGTTTACCCGCGTCACCAGAAATGATGCCCCGTGCTGTCAGGAACCCAAACACACCCGCCGCATCGGCGGCCCCAAGCGTATCGCTAACATCCGCTTGCCCCCTGAATTCAACGGTCACGGCAAAGCATGCTGCGGGCAAATTCAACACACCAAGGCGATCCCGCAAATACTGCCACGGGCCACTGTTGCAGGCATCGAAAGATCCTTTGCTGCCGAAGTTCTCCATCAACACAACCGGCGCACCGATCCAGGCAGCGAGATCAGCAACGTCTGCCTCTTGTTCATCCAATCCATAGATATGGGCCAATGATTCACCATCACAGTGCATATCTAATACGTAGTCCGCATCTATCGACCAGGTCAGCAGTGTTTTTCGGTGAACCTCATTCTCCGTGGCATCTGGAAGCTCTGCGACAGCAGACTTCAAGGCGGCACGCACAGTTTCAACGGTCGGTGTCGCGCCTTGTAGCAACGTCGCGCACGCCTCTGTCAGGTCGGGCCAATCACGATTGAAGTTTGTACCGGGGTCTTCAAAGGCGAAGCGCCCCATCGGATGCCCATTCAGCGTTTGCGCCAAGCCGATGGGATTGGCGACCGGCACCAAGATAATTTCACCAGTAATCCTGCCTTCAGCCTCGGCCTTGTCTAGTAGGGGTCTTAGGTGGGCCGCGCACATCATACCCGGCAATTCATCGGCATGCAGGGAGGCATGAATATAAGCCTTGGGCCGCGCCCCCCGCGTTCCATAGTGGAAAGCGGTGACGGTTCGGCTGGTCCCAGGAGCAAGTGATGGCAAAGCGATTGTTTCGCGGCGAGGCATGGGTGAATCCTTTTTGGGTTTGACCGAGTGCAGCGCAGTTACTCTAAGATACTATCTGATTTCATCTAGCCGCAATATGCGTGACACGTATCCGTCAACATCAAAAGCAATATTACCCGCCGCGTTTCCCTAAACAGAGGCCCTTGCCATGACCACCAAACAAGCATCTGACTTTTCTTTTGACGACTTTGATGAACGGAACAATCCACGACCCGAATCAACCGAGTTTGAGGCGGTCGTCGATCGTGCCATGTCCCGGCGCGATTTTTTGGGTCGCGACATGGGGCTATCCGATGTGGTTGGCGCACCAGACTTTGATCCCATAACGCGCGGCACTGGCACCAGTCAAGAACGTGCCTCGGCCCACCGTTGTTGCCATTTCACGCGGTGACCGCAGCCTGATCGGATAGCTGCCCAAAAATTTGCCAAAAGAATACCATTCAGGACATGACGTCATACATATTTGGCGCAATACTCCACCAATAATCAATGATCAGGTGGAGTGGCATTCATGCAAGAACAGGCGGAAGCTTTTCGAACAGGTCTTATCCAGGATTTGCAAGCGCGAGCCGATAAAGACCCAAACTTGGCGGCGTTTGCCCAAACGCTGGGCGGTCTTGACTGCACCGTGCCTAGAGATATCACGGTTGGGCCCAAACCCGGCACCGTTTCCGCACACCTTGAAACGGTGCTTGCGGGTTTGCCAAATAGCGTTGGATTTGCCCAAGCCATTCGATCCGCCGCAAGTGCCGTGAATTGGTATCAAATCTTCCAAGAAGGCACAGGGATTGATCCAGCTTTGGCAAAAGGGCTGGTTGCTGGTCAGGTGGCCGGAAGGGTGGGGCTTGTCTCGTCATCAAATCTTTATGTCGGACTGTTTTTGCTGGCTCCCAATATCACCTATCCGCTGCATCAGCATGAAGCAACAGAGTTATACTATGTCGTTTCCGGTACACTGACGTTGCAGCATGGTCGGTTTGGGGAACCATTTGCGGTAAAGCCAGGCGAATGGTCGGTGACGTTACCAAACCGAACGCACGCCCTGACAACACGGGATGAGCCGTGTTTGATTGTCTATACCTGGATTGACCAAATCGACAGTGAGAATTGGTGGTGGGAACAAGACACAAACGGAGCATGGCAGCGAATTTGTTGGAAACGCCAATCGGATGGATCATGGCAGATCACCCGAAGTGAGCCGGTCACCGAGCAAATCTTAAAAGACGCCTTTGAAACTTAATCCGCTTCTGCCATCACATGAACGCCTTCTGCCAGCAGCGATAGTGTTGCCGACACCCCGACTTCAAGGCCGTTCCTGCGGGCGACATGGGTCGGGACAGAAAACACCACGGTGTATTTCGGCTCATTGGCCGGGCGAATACTCACCCGCACCGTATCGCCCAACGCCGTCAAATCATGAACCGTCCCATCAACAGGGTTTTCGTGTTCACCTCGGCTGGGTCGGTCTCGTCTGTGCAGAACTACAAATGCGGAGGGCACCACCCATTCCACAGCACTACCAACCTTCAGGTCAGGTCGGTACGGGCCTTCAATGCTGACGCCTTTCCAGTCTAGGAACGTCGCTGATTTTGCTTCGTCATGATGGTGAACTGCTGCGTAAAAAACGTTAGATATATCAACCAGTCTGGCGACAGCGGATGAGGTCGGTCTGTGGAGGACGTCTTCGGGCGGGCCGCTTTGCAGGGTTTTACCTTCGTGAATGACACAGAGCTTATCCGCCAACATGCGGGCTTCGGCCAAATCATGGGTTACCAAAATGGTTGGAATATCCAACGTCCGGCGCAAACGGACTAATTCTTCTTGCAGGCGGCGTCGGGTGACTTGATCAACTGCGGCAAACGGCTCATCCAGCAACAGCACACTGGGATCACGCGCCAAGGCCCGGGCGACGGCAACCCGTTGACGCTGTCCGCCCGATAGCGCATGTGGCAACCGATCTTCCAATCCTTCTAAATTAACCCGTGCTAATTGCGCCTCGGCCTGCTGGCGGCGGTGAGTTATCGAGACATGCGATAACGCCACGGCAACATTCTCACAGGCGGTCATATGGGGAAACAGGGCGTAGTCTTGGAACACGAAACCACACCGCCGGTCCTGTACAGACGTATTCACACCGGTCGCAGCATCGAACCAAACGGTGCCATCCAGCGAAATCGCCCCTTCTTGCGAACCCACCAATCCTGCAATTGTCCGTAAAATCGTTGTTTTCCCAGAGCCGGAGGGGCCAACAAGCGCTAACAATTCACCCGGCGCGCAACGGAACGCTGCGGCAAGGGGAATCGGCGTCGCTTGCCGAAGCGTAACGCGAAGCCCTTCAGACATAGCGATCATTGTGCGACTTGTTCTGGCGATAAACGATGGCGATGGCGGCGAACGACACCACCAACAAAATCAGGGCCATTGTTCCGGCCGCGCCCGTCTCGAAGGACTGCACCCGATCATAGATCGCAATCGACAGCGTGCGGGTCTCGCCGGGAATATTACCACCAACCATCAAAACGACACCGAATTCGCCCAAGGTATGGGCAAAGGTTAAGGCTAAGGCGGTGATGATTCCCGGCTTTGCCAACGGCAGTTCAATCACGCGAAACGTTCGCATCATCGAAAGCCCCGAACACCACCCCGCTTCGCGCACCTCGCGCGGGATCGCCTCGAAAGCGCGCTGAATGGGTTGCACAGCAAAGGGTATATTCACAAGAACCGATGCCAGCAAAAGCCCTTCAAAAGTAAAGACTAATGGCATGCCAAGAACATCGGAAAAGAACTGCCCCAACGCCGTTCCTTGGCCAAATGTCACCAGCAGGTAATAGCCTAAGACCGTGGGCGGCAGCACCAGCGGTAAAGCGACTAACGCCTCAATCCATCCTTTCCAAGGTCCTGCATTCCACGCCAGCCAACGGCCCAACGGGATGGCCAAAACAATCAAGACCGCGCACGTTGTGACGGCTAATTGCAAAGACAGAGCGAAGGTGGGCCATTCCATGTGATCGATTCCTATGACGCGCCAGAAGGCGCAGAAAACCCGTAGGCCTTCAAAATTTGGGCCGCTTCGTTGCTGCTCATGAAATCATAAAAAGCAACAGCAACAGAAGCATTCGAATCCAGCAGTAACATACGATGGCGAATGGGATCATGCAGGTCCGCAGCGATGGACTGAAAACGAATCATGCCTTTCAACGCTGGGGTTTCAATCATGGACGCGGCAACCAACCCAACATGCTTGGGGCCTGACAACGCAAATTGCGTGGCCTGGGCGACATTCTCACCGATCACACGAATATTCCGTGTGGCGTCCCATAAACCAACAGCGGCAAGGGCCTGTTTCGCCGCCACTCCATACGGGGCATGGTTTGGATTAGCGATGGCGATGCGGTCGATGGCCTTTGTTTCGATGGCAGCAGCCAGCCCAGGCAAACCGGCTTCAATTGAAACAGTTCCAGTTTGCGGGGCAATAAGGACCAAGCGACCAAGCGCATAAACGGCACCGCGATCTACGCCGAAACCGCTGTCCACCAAACCGCGAACGTAACTCTCATCTGCGGATAGAAAGACATCGAACGGCGCACCGTGGGTGATTTGCCGCGCTAACGTTCCAGAAGCCCCAAAGCTGGGGCGAACGGTGCCGCCTCCCGACGATTGGAATGCGCCAACAAGGACGGGCATGACACTGCGCAAGCTTGCCGCTGCTGCGATCAAGGGTGGCTCTGCCGATGCGCTTTGTGGAGCGCCGAAACTTAGCACCAAGCCTAACGCTGCCGCGCATATACGCCAATACTTAGTCATCAGACCCGTCACAATCGTAGGTGAAGAACACCTTGGTTACGTCTTCCAGAATATCCCACGTCACCCGTTCACCTTTATGGGTAAAGAAGCTGTCGCCCGGCCCGAACTCATTCGCAGCACCATCCTTGCGGACCAAGCAAACCCGGCCCGATAGAACGGTTTGCAGCTCATCACCACGTTCGGTGCACTCAAAGGCCCCAGCCGTGCAATGCCAAATCCCCAAGCGGTGCTTGCTGGTTCCATTACCTTTGTCTAATCGGCCGCTGGCAACGGGGGTGCCCCGCGTGATCACATAATTTGATGCCGGGTTATCGAACGGCCACACCTGCAAGGGGCCAACATCATCGCCGGATTTATAACTGTGGTGTGTCATGCCAGATGATGCTTTGCTCATCATCCTGGATGATGCTCTGCCCAGTGGCGCGCCAGATCATCGCGACGACAAATCCAAACGCGGTCATGGGCCATCATGTGATCCAGTATCCGCTCTAGCGCGACGATGCGACCAGGGCGACCCAGCAGCCTCGCATGCAAACCAATGGTCATCATCTTCGGGCTATCTTCGCCTTCTTCATACAGACGATCAAACGTATCGCAGATATAGGTCACAAATTCATCCGCGACCTGGTAATCGCTTTCACCCCGGGCGAATTTTGAATCATTCGTATCCAGCGAATATGGAATCAGCAGATGAGGCTTTTCGTAATCGTATGTCCAGTAGGGCAAGTCGTCGTTATAGACATCTGAATCATACAGAAAACAACCGGCCTGAATAGCCAGATGGCGCGTGTTCACCGATGGCAAGCCAGCATAATAACCCAAGGGCTTTTTACCAGTTAGCGCTTCAACCTGATCGATGGACTGTTGAATGTAGGCCCGTTCTTCGTCGATGGTAATGGTATCAAAGTCGATCCACTTCCAACCGTGTGGCTGGATATCGAACCCGGCGTCGATCATCGCTTGCAGGGCTTCGACGTTCTTTTCAGCCGCAACACCAACGAGATTCACGGTCGCTTTCAAGTTGCGTTTCGTGAACGCCTTCAAGATGCGCCAATAGCCAACGCGCGATCCGTATTCATAACTCGACTCAGCGTTCAAATCGCGACGGCCGATCTTTGAGGTTACTTTCACATCAGATAACCGCTCTTCGGATCGGTCATCCCCGTTTAAGATACACCGTTCGCCACCCTCTTCGTAATTCACACAAAAATTGACAGCGATGCGGGCTTGGCCGGGCCATTTGGGATCTGGGGGATTGGCACCGTAGCCTATCAAATCTCGTGTGGGGTCCGTCATCGTCGTCTCCGTAAGCTCTTCAAACTGCACATGATTTACAGGTGCCGCGCACTTCAATGGTGGTAGATGCTGCGTCAAAATCTGCTTTACGAGCCCAACCATACAAACGATCCGCAATCATCGCATCTTCAAATTCATCAACCTTGCCGCAGGCTTCGCAAATAGCGAAGACAGTTACACCGGCGTGGATATGGGCATGGGTGTGCTGGTGATCATGATCAGCAGCGTGGCAGGCGACAAAGGCATTTAGGCTTTCAAGTCGGTGAACCACGCCAACCTCTGTCAGTTTTTCCAGGGCCCGGTATACTTGTAAGGGCGCGCGCAATCCGTCATCACGCAAGGCATCCAAGATTGCATAGGCACTAAGCGGTGCATCGGCACGCATCAAAGCCCCCAGAACCAAGGACTGGTTTTTCGTCAACGACGTTTGTTCTTGTGAGGCCGCGCGGCTCATCGGTCAGCCCTCTGCACAGCGCTTTCTTTACGCCCACCCATTGGCAAAAGGGCCACCAAGAAAAAAACAAAGGCCGCGACGACCATTGAAGGTCCCGCCGGGGTATCCCATTCAAGCGATCCAAACAGTCCTGCGACGACCGAGGCAATGCCAATAAGAACCGCAGAAATCGCCATGTGCTCTGGCCCTCGGGCGAAGCGACGCGCGGTTGCAGCCGGTATGATCAACATAGCGGTGATCAGCAAAACGCCGACGATCTTCATGGCAATGGCAATGACAGCGGCCATCAGGAGCATGAAGATCACCTCGGCCCGGGCTGGTCGAAACCCTTCAGCCTCTGCAAGATCGCGGCTCACGGTTGCAGCGAAAAGTGGCCGCCAAATCCAAATAAGGCCCGCCAAAACCACCGCACCACCGCCATAAATGATCGCGATATCTATCATCGAAACAGCCAGAATATCACCGAAAAGAAAGCTCATTAAATCAACCCGAACCCAGGTCATAAACGCCAAGCACACAAGCCCTAGGGCCAACGCGGAATGCGACAGTAAGCCCAACAATGAGTCTGATGACAACGAGGCCCGACGCCGCAGCCCAAGTAAGGCCAGCGACACCACCGCAGAGACGCAAAAAACAGCAATGGTTAGATCAACCTGCAACAACAGACCCAAAGCCACACCAAGCAAAGCGGCATGCGATAAGGTATCGCCGAAATAAGCCAGCCGCCGCCAAACAATGAAACACCCCAGCGGGCCCGCTACCAGCGCAACGCCAATACCCGCCAACAGCGCCCGTGTGAAAAAATCATCCAGCACAGCGGTCTGCCTTCTTCGGCGCATCGTGATGATGGCCATCACCGGGGTGACAATGATCTGTCACAGACCCGTCCAAATGCCGAACGCGGCCATCGTCTAAGTGAACATGGTCGTGCTGATGTTCGTAAATTGCCAACGCCGTCGCAGCACGTCCGCCAAATAATTTCTGATATTCGGGATTGTCCGCAACCGCTGCGGGGCTGCCATGACAACAGATGTGACCATTCAGGCAAACCACCGTATCTGTCGCCGCCATGACCACATGCAAGTCATGAGAGATCAGAAGAATGCCACATCCCAGTTCTGCCCGGATGTCAGAAATCAAATCATACAATGCAATCTCACCAGCAAAATCCACACCTTGGACAGGTTCATCCAGAACCAACAGATCCGGCTTTCGCGCGATGGCTCGGGCGAGTAAGGCGCGTTGGAACTCGCCGCCAGAGAGATGTCGCATTTCGGCATCAGCCAAATGTGAGATGCCCGTACGGGCCAACGCTGTTTCTGCCTCGAACCGTGACGGCTCACCTGTCAGCCGCATGAACCGCTGAACGGTGAGCGGCACAGTCCAGTCGATTGACAACTTTTGTGGAACGTAACCAATGCGCGTTGACGAATGGCGCGACGCAGTGCCTTCGCTCGGCTTTATCAAGCCCAACGCCATCTTGGCTGACATGGATTTGCCCGCACCATTCGGGCCAATCAATGTCACGATTTCGCCAGGTGATACGGTCAAATCAACACCGCGCACCAACCAGCGCCCAGCACGCTGGACGCCGGCGCCTTTCAGCGAAACCAAAGCGGCATCTGAGTCCTGCATGCGGATAATTATTCCAATCGTGGGATCAATCAACTTGCATAAGGGCACCTCGAAAAATGCCCTTCTCTACAAAGTTTAGACCGACTATGGCCTGATATGAAGCCACTTTGTGATGGTTTCATGGTTAATTCATGCCCCAATGGGCTGATTACTCGGTAAATCTGCC
>Ga0222663_1000027_pt1:0-127500 | contig 134034 bp, 135 predicted proteins | sample AntAcemetagen602_FD_179852 | JGI IMG/M metagenome (GOLD analysis project Ga0222663, IMG submission 179852) | Saline water microbial communities from Ace Lake, Antarctica - #602 | ecosystem: Environmental > Aquatic > Non-marine Saline and Alkaline > Saline | place: Antarctica: Ace Lake... | reverse complement strand
TCGCTTTCGGCGGTTCATGCGATTATTGAAATTGGTGCCCAAAAACCAATCACAGCGCAGGACTTATCTGAGCGGCTTGTTCTTGAGAAATCAACCGTCAGCCGATTGCTAGGATCATTAGTGGATAAGGGGTTTGTTGTTCAGAATTCATCATCTTCTGACCGGCGGCGGCGGCTTTTGACGCTAACGGAGCCCGGTGAAAAGGTGAGTCGTCGCATTCAGAGCTTAGCAGAAGATCAAGTTCGCCGCGCCTTACAGCGTTCACCTACACACAGGCAGAACCTCATCACCGCGGGTTTAGAGGCCTATTCAGAAGCGCTGCGCTCCGATCGTTTTTCTGAACCGGAATCCAAGCTGTGTGATTCCCTGACGCTGCACGAGGGATACAAGCCAGGGCTACTGGCGGTTCTACTATCCCTCCAAATTGACTATTACAGTCAAATAAATGGGTTTGGCGCCGTTTTTGAAACGACCGTCGCTTCTGGTTTGGCTGATTTCCTACCTCGCCTTGATCATCCTATGAACGCAATGTGGCGAGCCGAAATTGACGGATGTGTCGTGGGTAGCATCTCAATTGACGGCCAAGACTTGGAGTCCACACCAAATCTGAAGCGAGGGCATTTAAGGTGGTTCATTGTCGATCCAAATTACCACGGTCACGGGATCGGTAAGATGTTGGTGAAGCAGGCTATGGCGTTTTGCGATTCGGTACCGTTTGATGAAGTTCATCTATCGACCATACGGGGTCTTGATACAGCGCGCGCCCTCTATGAACGACATGGGTTCAATCTTATTGAAGAACACGAAGGTATAACCTGGGGCCAATCGGAACATGAACAAGTATTTGTTCGCAAACGGCTGCCATTGCTGTAACGCCATAAACCTTATCGCAATACTTTCCTCATAGCTTTGATTCCGTTGGTAGATTTGATAAACGGGACCGTTGACACGATGACTCGGTCTTGGCATGTTCAGAAAAATTTGGCTTGGCGTTATACATGTCGCGCCGTTAGGAATGATTTGAATGCTCTTGAAACGCTCACTGGCCCTTAGCGGGGCCGCTTTGATTCTCGGGTTTGTCGCCGGTTTTGCGATCAACCATGATGATCCCCATGCGGCGACTAAACCTTCTGCCGGTGATGCAGCATCTGAAAATGCCGCACCGTCAGGGCTTGGATCATCTAGCTATAACGGTTTGAAAAAGGCCGCAGACGTTCAAGTCGCCGCGTTTTCGCCGCCATCCTCGAAGCCGAGTGACGCAGCCGGTCACATTCAAACCTCACCCACGCAGGTTCTTCAAACCGTCAAAGTCAAAAGCGGCGATACGCTTGGGAAAATTCTCAACCGTGCGGGCGTTCCGGGACGCGATGCCCATCTGGCTGTAACCGCTTTGCGCGATGTTTTCGACCCTCGTGATTTGCGGGTTGGCCAAGCCCTGACGCTGACTTTCCAGCCAACCGCCCCAGCAACAGACAGCGCGACAGACAGCGCGACACCGGGCCTGTTCGCTGGTTTGGCCATTGAGCCTGATTACAAGACGGTGATCCGGGTTTCTCGTTCGGCTGAAGATATCTTCGGGGCCGAAGCCGTCGAAAAGGCCATGACGCCTGTCTGGCAAACCGCCTCCGGCGTGATCAACCGCTCGCTCTATCTTGATGCATTGGATGCGGGTGTGCCGATGGCCATCTTGATTGAAATGATCCGCGCCTATTCTTGGGACGTCGATTTCCAGCGATCCTTACAGCCAGGTGATCGGTTCGACGTTATGTTTGAAGATCTCACGGACGAACACGGCAACGTCCTATCAAGTGGCAACATTGGCTACGCCACGCTAATATTGGGTGACAGCCCTTTGAAGCTCTATCGCCATACTCTTTCTGATGGCACCACCGATTACTTCAATGAAAAAGGTGAGGCCGCAAAGAAAGGCCTGATGCGCACCCCGATTGATGGGGCCCGACTATCATCTGGTTACGGGGCTCGTAAACATCCTGTTCTCGGCTATACAAAGATGCACAAAGGCGTTGATTTTGCCGCCCCAACAGGCACGCCAATTTATGCGGCGGGTGATGGCCGGATTGATGTGGCCGGACGCAAGGGTAGTTATGGAAAATATGTTCGCATTCGCCATAACGGACGTTACACAACGGCTTATGCGCATATGTCTCGCATCCACGTAAAACCAGGACAATACGTTCGCCAGGGGGATGTTATTGGCCGCGTCGGCACAACAGGTCGGTCAACCGGCCCGCATCTGCATTACGAAATACTTGTCGATAACAAACAGCAGAACCCGATGCGCGTTAAAATGCCATCGGGCCGAAAGCTGACAGGAAATGACCTCGAACAGTTCCTTGCGGCTGCGCAGTCAATTGATTCGAAATACGCCCAGGTGCGTGAACCTCAAACGACACAAACCGCCAGCGCCGATTAAGCTTTAAGCTTCCTCTCGAAAAGCTCTCCTCATGCGGTTAAGGTAACGCCCATGATGAAGACCATACCTCTCAACCTCGCGTTTGACGCTTTTGGCGACGAATCCTCACCGCATTATCCCATCGTGATCGCCCATGGATTGTTTGGCTCACGCCGTAACTTCCAGCCGATCGCCAAGGCCTTTTCACCGCACCGCCGCGTCTTTTTAGTGGACATGCGCAACCACGGCGAAAGCCCGTGGGATGATGCAATGGCGTACCATGCGATGGCTGCTGATCTGGCACAGTTCATCGAAAATCAGTGCGGTGGACGCGCCAGTTTGATCGGCCATTCTATGGGCGGCAAGGCTGCAATGACCATTGCCCTCAACCATCCAGACCTTATTGAAAGCTTGGTCGTTGGTGATATTGCGCCTGTCGTTTACAAGGGTGGACAACATCACCTAGACCTGATCCAAGCGATGCGCGTGGCAGACCTCAGCGTTAAGAACCGTGCTGAGGTCGAAGCGCAATTGACCGAAGCCGCCCCCGACAAAGTGACCCGTGCTTTTGCCATGCACAACCTGACGCGGGGCGCTGATGGCTTCCAATGGCGACCGAACTTAGCCGTGCTAGAGGCATCAATGGCACAACTCACAGGCTTTCCCGATGACGCCCTCGCCAGCACCTATGGCGGCCCAACATTGTTCATTCGCGGTGGGCAATCGCGGTATGTGAAAGACGACGCCATCCCGGCAATTAACACCCTGTTTGGTGATGCAAAAATTAAAACGCTCGCCGATGCCGGACACTGGGTGCATGCCGAAGACCCGAATGGTTTTCGCAACCATGTCGCAGACTTTCTAGAGATTCCGCATGGCGAATAACGCCAGTTTTGATCGTCGGTTTGGTGAAGACATCGCGGGCCTTGAAGGTGCCGATGACATCACTGGGCGCGGCGTGTGTCGATTGTATGAAAACACACCAGTTGATCCTGGCTTGGTTCGAACTCTCTGTGCATTGGCACTTTCATCACCCACCAAAAGTGATCTACAGCAACGCGATATCCTGATCGTCCAGAACCCGGACTTGCGCTTAAGAATCAATGCGCTGTTCCCCAACATGCCCTGGGTTGCTGATGCGCCCGCATTTCTGGTGTTCCTGGGAAATAACCGGCGGCAACGGCAAATCCACGAGTGGCGCGGCCATCCGTTCGCCAATGATCATCTGGATGCATTTTTTAACGCAACTGTTGATGCTGGCATCGCCCTATCGGCATTCGTGATGACCGCCGAACGCGCCGGGTTGGGTTGCTGCCCGATCAGTGTGATTCGCGACCACGCGGCAGAGGTTTCTGACTGGTTCCAGTTGCCCGATTACGTTTTCCCCGTTGCGGGTCTAACGTTAGGGTATCCAGCCCGACCCACCCGAGTTAGTCCGCGCCTTCCCCTGTCTGTCACTGTTCATACGGACCACTTTGATGAGACGGATGTGCGGGCAAAGATTGAGGCTTATGACGCGCGTCGCGCTGCGATTCAGCCCTATGGCGGGCAGCGCAACGTTGAGCGATTCGGCACCACAGAGCCGTATACGTGGTCGGAAGAAAAAGCGCGGCATTATGCATCACCCGAACGAACGGATTTCGGGGCCTTCATTCGCGCCAAAGGCTTCAAACTAGACTAAGCGAGGACCAAATGATGGCCGACACCAAACACGTTCTGAACGTTGCTGACGTGCCAATGAAAGAATTTGGCTACAGCGGCAATGAAACGTATCTCTCTGTAACCGGGGCCATTGCGCACCGCGTGGGTCTTAAAGATTTGGGCTGCCGGGTGATGCGCGTCGCAGCAGGCAACAAAGCCTTTCCGTTTCACAACCATCACACCAACGAAGAGCTGGTTTATGTGGTTGAAGGTGAAGGCACCTTACGCATGGGCGAGAACCGACATCCGATTAAGGCAGGCGATGTGCTGGGCTTTCCTCCGGGTGGGCCAGAACACGCCCACCAAATTATCAATACGTCTAAGTCTGACTTGGTTTACCTGATTATGAGTACGCAAAACCCGGTTGAGGTCTTGGAGTATCCGGATTCCGGCAAGTTTGGCGTCATGGCTGGCAAAGCCGCTCTCCAGCCGCAGCAAGCTTCTTTTGAGTTTTTTGGTACGCGCGAAACCGGCGAAACCGGGTATTGGAATGGGGAATAGGCATGTCTGACTCAATGCTCCCTGCCCAGGCTGCGGCCCACTTGTTATGGGCACACTGGCAGGCCGGTTCTGTGTTGGATGACCTTCCTGCCGGAGAACGCCCCCAATCGCGAGCAGAAGGCTATGCCATTCAAGCCGCCCTGGAATCCCTTGCGTCATCGCCTTTGATTGGTTGGAAAATTGCCGCAACTAGCGAGGCCGGGCAAAAACACATCAATGCTGCTGGCCCAATGGCCGGACGGCTGTTTGCCGAACGTATGGTCGACCCTAACGAAGCAATTTCATTGACCAACAATCGCATGCGCGTCGCCGAAGCGGAGTTCTGCTTTCGACTTGGCAACGATTTACCACCGCGCGACAACCCTTATTCCGTGGATGACGCGCTGGCTGCAACCGAAGCGCTGCATGTCGCTATTGAAGTTCCCGATTCGCGGTTCGTTGATTTCACCGTCGTCGGCGAAGCGCAATTGATTGCCGACAACGCTTGCGCCCATCAGTTTATCCTGGGACCAGAGGCTCCGCCTGAATGGCGGACAACAGATTTGTCAGCATTTCCCGTCACCGTCATCAAGAACGGTTCAGAAATATCCGAAGGTGGGGGTTGGAATGTCTTGGGCGACCCCCGCATTGCTCTGGCGTGGTTGATCAACGAACTTTCCGATCTCGGCATCACTGCCACCGCAGGTCAGGTGATCACAACCGGCACGTCAACCGTGCCCGTCGCCCTGACACCTGAAGATCAGGTGGCCTGTGACTTTGGCATGCTCGGCAGCGTTTCGGCAAGTTTTGCGGATTAGAGTCGCCCCCAGACCTATCTAAGGATAGGAAACTGACGCTTTTGCCTTACCCAAGGTATCACTGAAGATGCTGTCGCTGTCATCAGCCGACGCGGTCCATTCATAAGTATGCGATCCATTGGGCGGGCACGGGCTTTGGTAGGTAAACGCGCCCGGCTCAATCACCGTCTGGCCAGTATATTCAATGGTGCCACCACCGTGGTTATAACTCGGCACATCTAGATCGGTCAGCTTAAAAACGATGTACTTCGCACCCTCGGGAACACCTGAGATCGTGAAAGTCGGGTTATCAACCACGTTGGGCCGACCCGATGTGCAGAGCGGAATGTCGCCCCACTCGAAGGCCAACGTAAAGTCTTCAGCGTTGGCCCCGCTCATGCTGCCCGCCAAAACGCCCATTGAAACCGTTAACCCAGCTAAGATTTTCATAGATTACTCCTTATGTTGCTTGAAGCTCCGACCATCCAAATGCTCGATCTGAGGGTCCATTAATTCGTAAGTCATCCAAACGATCAAGAGCTTCTTGGACTGTTGGCGTATGCCCTGCGGGTATCCACCACATGCAGAACGTTGGGATATCGAGGTCTAAAAACCATCGACCCCGTTTGTCGTAAAATTTTTTATGGACCGTTTCCCAAACGAATTTGGAAAGGTCATCGGTCGTTTCCCAGACCGTTAAATTCACCAAGTCGCGGGGGTTGGGTGTGGTCTGAATGCCTGTTGCCCCCTCACCGCCCTCATCTTTTAGCATCCAAACGAAGCCTTTAGATTTTTCGGCGATGCCATTGACGTGGTCCAAAGACCGCATGAATTCAGCCAACCGTGGACTATCCATATCGTCCACGGCTGTGCCGATGTTCAGTTGGGCGAGGTGTGTACCTTCGGGTTGAACCACTTATGCCGCCTCGGCGACATCGCCGTTGATGGTCAGGCCTTCTGTGCCCGCACTGATAACAACGGTGTCACCATCTTGGATGCGACCCTCCAAAATCGCTGACGCCATTGGGTTTTGCAGGGATCGCTGAATCGCACGCTTCAAAGGCCGTGCGCCATAGACAGGGTCATATCCCGCCTCAGCGAGCCAATCGGTCGCGGCTTGATCCAAGTCGAGCACGATATCGCGATCTGCCAACAGCGCGTCCAGCCGTTTCAGTTGGATCGATACGATACTGCCCATCTGCGCACGGAACAGGCGGTGGAACAAAATAACCTCGTCCAACCGGTTCAAGAACTCTGGCCGGAAGGCCGCCCGCACCATCTCCATAACCGGTTCGCGCACTTTCGACGAATCGTCACCTTCCTGTTGAGTCGCGAGAATTTCACCACCCAAGTTCGACGTCAGAATAATCAGTGTGTTCTTGAAATCCACCGTGCGGCCTTGGCCATCGGTTAGGCGGCCATCGTCCAGCACTTGAAGCAAAACGTTGAAGACATCTGGGTGCGCCTTTTCCACCTCATCAAACAAAATCACCTGATAGGGTCTGCGGCGAACCGCTTCTGTCAACGCCCCGCCTTCTTCGTAGCCAACATATCCGGGAGGCGCGCCAATGAGCCGCGCAACCGCATGCTTTTCCATGTATTCCGACATATCGATCCGAATGAGGGCGTGCTCGTCATCAAACAAAAACGCCGCCAATGCTTTGGTCAACTCGGTTTTGCCGACGCCCGTTGGTCCTAAGAACAAGAACGAACCGATCGGACGATTGGCATCTTGCAGACCCGCCCTAGCCCGACGGACGGCGTTTGAAACAGCCACCAATGCCTCTTCTTGGCCAATCACACGGCCGCGCAAGGCATCTTCCATGTGCAGAAGTTTCTCGCGTTCGCCTTGCAACATTTTGTCAACCGGAATGCCCGTCCAGCGAGAGACGATTCCAGCGATGTGCTCCGATGTCACCGCTTCTTCAAGCATCGCTGAATCCTCTGAACCCTCCGCATCGGCAATTTTTTGCACCAATTTTGGGATCAGATCGTATTGCAGTTCACCGGCCTTTTCGTATTCTCCATCGCGCAAAGAACGATCAACCGACAGCCGGGCTTGCTCTAGCTGTTCTTTCAGATGGGTTGTGTCGGCCAAGGCATCTTTTTCAGAGACCCACTGCTCGGTGAGATCCTGAGATTTTTCTTCTAAGTCTTCCAACTCAATCTCTAACCGCCCCAAGCGATCAACAGACGCTGCATCTGTCTCTTTCTTCAATGCTTCACGTTCGATTTTCAGTTGGACGATCCGCCGATCCAGGTCTTCGATCTCTTCCGGCTTGGAATCAATCTCCATTCTGAGGCGGCTAGAGGCTTCATCGACCAAATCGATGGCTTTGTCCGGCAAGAATCTGTCTGTGATGTAACGGTTGGACAGCGTCGCCGCCGACACCAAGGCCGCATCGGCAATACGCACGCCGTGGTGCAACTCATACTTATCTTTGATACCGCGCAGAATAGAGATCGTATCCTCAACAGTCGGTTCAGAGACGTGCACAGGCTGAAACCGCCGCGCCAGGGCCGCATCTTTTTCAACGTACTTACGATATTCGTTCAGCGTCGTTGCGCCAACGCAGTGCAATTCACCCCGCGCCAAAGCGGGTTTCAGCAAGTTGGATGCATCCATCGATCCTTCTGATGCACCAGCCCCAACGATGGTGTGCATCTCATCAATGAACAAGATGATCTCGCCTGCGGCTTCGGTGACCTCGGTCAGAACGGCTTTCAGGCGTTCTTCGAACTCACCGCGAAACTTTGCCCCCGCAACCAGCGCACCCAAGTCCAACACCATCAAGCGCTTGTCTTTTAGGTTCTCTGGAACGTCGCCATTGACGATGCGCTGCGCCAATCCTTCAACAATCGCAGTTTTACCAACGCCAGGCTCACCGATCAGCACAGGATTGTTCTTTGTCCGCCTGGAAAGCACTTGGATGGTCCGGCGAATCTCTTCATCGCGGCCAATAACCGGGTCAATCTTACCCTCTTCAGCCGCTTCGGTCAGGTCGCGGGCGTACTTGCCAAGGGCATCATACGAATCCTCTGCCCCCGCGCTGGTTGCCTTGCGGCCTTTGCGGTAGTCACGAATAGCCGACAGCAGCGGTTTTACCTCAACCCCCACATCACTCAAAATGTCGGCAGATTTCGTTCCGTCCGTGGTTAGCAGCCCGACCAGCAACATTTCGACAGCGACATACGAATCACCCTCTGCCTCAGCCGCTTTTTCCGCCGCATCAAAAACCTTTGCGGTTTCCGGCGACAGATAAATCTGACTGGCACCACTGCCCTCAACCTTGGGCAATCGGTATAGCTGTGTGTTGGTTGCTTCAAAGGCACGGGCCGGTTGACCGCCCGACTTTTCGATCAAGCTTGTTGCAAGACCCTCGCGGTCTTCCAGCAAAACCTTTAACAAATGCAGCGGCGTTAATTGCTGGTGCGATGACTTCATCGCCAACGTTTGGCCGTTCTGAATGAAACCGCGGGCGCGGTCTGTATATTTTTCGAAGTCCATCCTTCGTATCCTTCCGTTCGCGGCAACAGGGCCGAACCACCCGCGATTGCAGCATGGCCTGAGGGCGCTGTCCCTGGTCTACATCAACATGCCATAAAAAAAGAATGGCTATGTCAAAAATATGGTTTTCTGGACACCGCTCGCAAGGCTTACAGACAAGAAGAAATAGATTGCTGCGATTGGACTGTAAGGCGTAGCGTCCTGGGCCAAAATAGAAAGAGCCGCAATGTCTGAGTCCACCAAGTCCGTTGACCTAAAACCGCTCGATATCGGTCAGTTGATTGTCGTGCTGTGTGGCATGTTTGCATTGCTCGCAACGCTGTCCATGACGTTTCCGTTGCTGTCCCTCCTGAGTGAGCGTTTGGGCCTTAGCGAGAAGGTCATTGGCCTTATGGGGGCTATGCCCTCGCTAGGGTTGGTCGTCGCGGCGTTTTTCGTTCCCAAGCTAAACAGGGTGTTGGGCACCTTTTGGTATCTCCTGATCTGTGCCGCATCCGCAACCTTCATTTTCGGCGGGTTGGGGTTGTTTAAAACACCTTGGGCCTGGTTTCCTCTGTTGTTCTTGATGGGCTTTGCGGTTGATGGAATTTTTGTGATCTGCGAGGGCTGGATCAATGTTATCGCGAACGACAAAAACCGGGGCCGTGTTGTCGGCCTTTATGGGGCGGTTGCGTCACTGGGACTAACGGTTGGGCCAACCGTGTTATCGTTTACGGGAACCCAAAGCGATGTGCCCTTCTTAATTGGGATGGCGTTTCTTAGCTTTTTTGTCATCCCTGTTATTATCCTGCGGAAATCTGTGCCGACCTTTGAAGGTGATCATGGCGGCGGCGTGTTTGGCTTTGTCCGCAGGGCGCCCACACTCGTCTTAGCCGTGATCTTGTTTGGGATTTTTGAGACAGTTATGGCTGCCCTATTCCCCATTTATGCCTCAAGGGCCGGGCTATCCGATACCGAAGTCACCACGGCCATCGCCATCATGTTTTGGGGATACTTTTCTTTTCAGGTTCCCATCGGCTGGATCGCGGAAAAGACATCGGCCAGGGCAATGATTTTGGTGTGCTCTGGTGTTGGTGCTTTTGGCGGACTCCTTATTCCGCACGTAATGACAGATGTTTGGCTGCTTTGGCCTGTCATGTTCTTGTGGGGCGGCTTTGGTGCCGGTGTCTATACTCTGGCCTTGATCGAGTTGGGACAGCGGTTTTCTGGTGCAGCCATGCTGGCAGGGAATGCAACTTTTGCCGTTGCGTGGGGCGTTGGTGGAATCATTGGGCCATCAACGGCGGGAGTCTTAATGGACGAGATGGGGGAGCACAGCTTCGGCTATCTGCTGGCAGTGGCCTTTGGCATCCTATTCCTGGTCGCCGTTGTCCGGCGCGTGCGCCGTGGCCCCAGCGTCACAAGCTAAGAGCCACACGCTGAGCATTCAATCTGTTGGTTTAAACTTCGGTGCCAGTTCCGTATGAATCAAGGACACCTTTAAAGAGGAACGTGGCACTGTAGATCGCCCCCAAGATTGCCGCACCAAGAATGGAGAACACCGTAACAACGTCGCCAATAGATACGGAACCACCGTGACCGATAACAGCAAAGGCTGCGGCACCGGCACCGCCCAAGAGCGCTGCGAATACAAATCCCCAAACAAACGAAGCAAAAATCATCATAGGACGGGTTCCCTTACTGGCGTTGATCGGTTGTTGATGATCGAACTTAGCCAGCAACGGGCCACAGAAGTGTAACACTGCGTAACCACGTGTGATACACAGGCTCCCTCACAACGTTGTTTCAGCGATCACAAAGGCCGATCTCATGACCGATTCTGCACCGGACAAACCCGTAACAGGCACCGTAAAGGCGCTCTATCGATACCCCGTAAAGGGCATGACGGCTGAGGCTCTAGACAGTGTGGAGGTTGGTGCCGGGCAAGGCTTTCCCGATGATCGACGGTTTGGTCTGGCAATTGCCGGCATAACCGGCAGTTCCGCAAAATCCGAATGGATGTCATGGCGGAACTTTTTGATGCTGAAGAAGAGCACCAAACTCGCCGCTCTCGAGGCAAAATTTGATAGCGACACAGAGGTGCTTACAATCTATCGCGCCGGTCGACAAATCTCGCGCGGAAAACCAACGGATCGGATTGGCCGATCCATGCTGGAAGATTTCTTTGGCACCTTTCTGCGCGATGAACTCAATGGCAAACGCCCAAAATTGGTCGAATCAGAGAATGTTCATTTCTCTGACAACGGTGAGAACCAAGTATCACTGCTTAACCTCGGGACGCTCAAGGACATTGAACGGGTGGCGGGTCAACCGATTGATGTCCGGCGGTTGCGCGGTAACATTATTATCGAAGGCGCGGCACCATGGGCCGAGAAAACATGGATTGGCCGCGAAATTCAAATCGGTCGTCTGCGGCTAAAAGTTATGGCTGACATTGACCGCTGCGCCGCGCCAAACGTGAACCCGGATACGGCCGTGCGTGATATTAATTTGGTAAAAGACCTTCAGCGTGGGTTTGGTCACATTGATTGTGGCGTCTACTGCAAGGTTTTGCAGGGCGGAACGCTGGCCATCGGTGATGCGTTGAAATGATCAATGCCGGACAGTCTGTTCGACCCTGGAAGCTCGAACCAAAATACGGATCCTTCGCCAAGTATTGAGCTAAAACCCATCTCCCCCTCCATACGTTCAACAAGCTGTTTGGCAATTGTCAGGCCAATACCGCTGCCAACGATGGTACTGTTTTCAAACCCTAGCCGGTTGAAGGGTTCAAATACGGACGCTTGCTGGTCTTCAGATATCCCTAAACCAGAATCAGAAACCGTCACGCGCACGGCGGCATTTTCGCGGGCTTCAACGGCAATTGTTACTGAACCCGCTTCTGCATTATATTTTATCGCGTTCGAGATGAGGTTCAGAACGACTTGGCGAACTTGTCGCTCATCACCCAAACACCCAATCTTGGTTTTAATGGCTTCTGCTGCATTCAATTGAATGTTCCGCACATCGGCCAGGGGTTGCGATATTGCGACGCAATCGTCAATCAACGTTGCTAAATCTATATGCTGGCTCTCGACTGTGTATTTTCCAGATTCGACTCGTGCCAAATCCAAGACTTGGTCAATCAAATCCAAAAGATGTTGACCGTTAGTTAGAATATGATTAGTAAACCGTTGATGGCTGGCGCTTAGGGGATCCGCTGGGTCATCTGCCAGCAACTGACCAAACCCGAGGATCGAGTTAAGCGGCGTTCTGAGTTCATGACTCATGGAGGAAAGGAATTCGGATTTCGCCCGGCTTGCTTCTTGTGCCTTCTGAACGGATTCAAGCATGGAGGCTTCGGCCGCCTTCAAAGCCGAAATATCGCTACGAATGCTAACGACACCACCGCCTTTGGTACGCCGATCAGTGACCAAAACCCATAAATCTGGACCCAGTTTTTGCTCATGTGCCCCTTCGCCTGAGCGGAACTGCTTCAGGCGCATGTCGATCCAAGCCTCAACATCACCTGAATGATTTATAATTTGCTGCGATGCTGTCTCTCTTATGATTTGTTCGAATGTCAGTCCGGGTGTGTTTATTGTGCCTATCGACTCTTGATACATTTCCCGGTAGCGGCTGTTGGTCAATACGATCCGTTCATCGGCATCATAGATGATAAAGCCGTCGGCAATACTCTCAATGGCATCAATCAATAGATCATAAGTTTCCTGCGCTCTATTTTCTGCTGTGACCCATTGCGTAATATCCGCACCCGTTCCTCGGTAGCCTGTGAAATTACCCCCTGGTCCAAACATCGGTTTACCATTGATGGATAGCCACACAATCGTACCATCTAAACGTTGCTGTTGATGGACAAAATTCCGAAACGGGCGATGGTTTTTTAAATCATCCAGGTGCTCTAACCAGCGATCCGCATCCAGCCCTAGTGGGCGCACTTCATCTCGAGTCAGGCCCAACAAGACATCAGCCGGAACACCGGTAATGCGATGGAACGTATCAGAAAAATAGGAAAACTTCAGATTCTCATCCATTTCCCAGTACCAATCTGAGGCGGCCGCACCGAAGTCGCGCAAGGAACGTTCCGCATTTCGGCGTTCTGCAATTTCTAATCGCAGGGCCGTCGTCCGCTCTAAGACCTCTGCTTCCAATCCACCTCGTATCTTTTGAAGCTGAAGAGTTGATGCTTCTTCTCTGCGAATAAACATCAATACTAAGAGCGTCGCCAACGTCACTAAAACCGCAATCCCATAAGAAACCAGATAAATTTTCTGATTCTGTTCGGCAACATCATCTAAGGCAACGCCAACGACCGCGACCAATGGAAATGACCGTAACTGTCTGAATGCGTATATCCGAGAGATATCATCAACAACACTGGTTTGCTGGTAAGTGCCAGATTTTTGATCGTTAAGCTCTTGCCAAAGCCGGGAGCCACTAATGTCTTGCCCTGGACCAATGCGTCCATAATGGGATCGGGCCCGAATCTTTTTATCCAAACCAACCAATGTGGCAGCGCTTTTAGCGCCGAGATCGAGACGATCAAAAAAAGAGACAGCTTCACGATCTTGGATGGCGGCAAAGATAACGCCACCGAATGACCCATCACTTTTTAAAATTAGGCGCGCAAGCCGAAAAATCGTTTTGCCAGAGTTCCGACCAACATTCGCTTTTGATATATACGGTTTGTCATCTAGATTACTCTTAAAGTGCAAAAAATAATCTCTATCCAACACGTCTATGCCCTCTTTAACCGCGACGCGAGAGTTCAAGATGGGCTGGCCATGATCGTTGACGATGGTGATATGTGATATGCCCGTATTAGCTAAGGGAACATCAGTCATAAATGATCTAACGTCCTCTAAATTTCCCGCCTGTTGAAACACGCGCCGAACGGATAGCAGGTAAGTGTCTGCGGTTTCCAAGATGCCAACCGTTTGCTCCTCCAAGATATGTACGACTTGCACAGCTTGGTTTACCTTATTTTGAAGGACTGTTTTGTGGGCCTGAGTGTCTAGCAAATAGGCGGCACTCCAGACCGTGATGATCAAAAGTGTGCCCGCAATCAGCGACCATCGAAATTTCGTTATGCGCACACGGCGTCCCCACCCAAAAAGCCCGCAGACCACGCGCACGGCGCGTTTGCCTAGGTTCAAACAATATTGAACGGCGGAAGCCTATTTTACGACGGTGTAATTGAACCGTGAATCAACGGTTCACGCCATACGGGATGACCCTAGTTAAAAATTCGGGCAAATATCGTGTCAACGTGCTTGGTGTGATATTCCATATCAAACAAGGCCGTCAGGGTTTTCTCATCTAAATGCTGACCAACATCGGTGTCTGCTTTTAAGAAACCAAGGAAATCGCCAGCGTCGCCATTCCAGACGCGCATGGCATTGCGCTGCACGGCTTTGTAGGCATCTTCACGGCTCATGCCTGCTTGGGTCAACGCCAACAGCACGCGCTGCGAAAAGATCAGTCCGCCCAGTTGATCAAGAGCCTTTTGCATGGCGTCTGGATATACAAGCAATTTTTCGACCACACCGGCCAAACGATGCAGCGCAAAATCCAACGTGATTGTCGCATCGGGGCCGATCATGCGCTCAACCGATGAATGGCTGATGTCACGCTCATGCCAAAGCGCAACATTCTCCAATGCTGGTGTTACGGCAGACCGAACAATCCGCGCCAACCCTGTCAGGTTTTCGGTTAGAATAGGGTTCCGTTTGTGCGGCATCGCGGAAGACCCTTTTTGACCCGGCGCAAAGTATTCTTCTGCCTCACGAACTTCGGTGCGTTGCAGATGGCGAATTTCCGTCGCCAGATTTTCCACCGACGATGAAACAACGCCGAGGGTGGCAAAAAAGGCGGCATGGCGATCCCGTGGGATCACTTGGGTCGACATGGGCTCTGGCCGCAAACCCAACTTCGCTGCGACATGCTCTTCAACACGCGGATCAATATTTGCAAAGGTGCCAACTGCGCCAGAAATTGCGCAGGTGGCGATGTCGTCCCGTGCCGCCGTAAGGCGTGTTTTCGCCCGCTGGAAAGCTGCATAGTGCCCCGCTAGTTTCAAACCAAACGTGGTCGGTTCTGCGTGAATGCCATGGCTGCGTCCCATGCAAGGGGTCATCTTATGCTCAAGCGCGCGGGTTTTTAGCGCGGCGAGAACCCGATCAAGGCCTTCAAGCAGTATGTCTGCTGCCTGTGTCATCTGCACAGCTAGGCACGTATCCAAAACGTCAGAAGACGTCATGCCCTGGTGGACAAAGCGTGCTTCTTCACCAACGTGCTCAGAGAGTTCCGTAAGAAACGCGATAACATCGTGCTTGGTTTCGGCCTCAATGGCGTCAATCCGCGCAATGCGATCATCTGTATACGGCTTGTCGCCGCGTTCCCATATCGCTGCCGCTGCGGCTTTTGGCACCACCCCCAGGTCTGCCAAAGCATCTGTGGCATGCGCTTCTATTAGAAACCAAATATGGAACCGATTGGCAGGCTCCCAAATGGTGGTCATGGCAGGGCGGGAATAGCGCGGAATCATGGAAAGCCTCACACAGTCAATTGGATCACAGATCATGGGGTATAGCGGGGGGATGTGCCTGGGTAAACGACCGCATTGGTAAATACTTCACACCGCAATCAATGCCAGTGCGCCCGACATCATTGTGCTTTATAAAACAATATGCCCAACCTCATCGACATTCCGCAATTCAACGTCGGCACTGAAGGCCCGCTTGGTATCGTGCGGCAGGCACCCGAACGGCTGGCAAGTCTGATGCGATTGGGCCAAAAGCAATACGGCACCACACTTCTGCGCATTGGTGATCGGTTGGGGCGCACATGGCTAAAGCGAAACGTAACGCCATACGCCGAAACGATGGAAGAAGTCGCAAGCCATACACCTGCGCCCGGCGCAATTAGTTTGAATCTAAGTTATGATTTCGGCTGCACCACGGCAACAGGGCCTGACCCCATAGGCCCAGGCAATAGAATGCTTCGGACGCTGGACTGGCCACTGGATGGATTGGGACGCGAGCTTGCTGTTGCCCATCATCAAGGATCCGCTGGTCCTTACTATGATGTCACTTGGCCGGGATTTGTCGGCGTCGTAACCGCCATGGCACCTGAACGGTTTTCCGTCGCCATCAACCAACCCCCTGCCCGCCGCCACTCACCCCTATTTTTGGTCGATGCGGTTATCAACCGGCGACTTGCATGGCGACAGACCGCGATCCCACCCGTCCATTTGCTGCGGCGCGTGTGCGAGACTTGCAGCACTTTTGAAGAGGCTCGGCACATGCTGACCACAACACCCATTTCCATTCCCGCGTTTTTCACCATCTCAGGCCTTGAACCCAATGAAGGATGCGTCATTGAACGCACGGAAACAGATGCACGTGTTCACTCGGCACCGTTCAGCATCTCTAACCATTGGCTTGATGTTGACATGCCGGGATGGGATCGGGGCAACGATAGCCTAGGACGCCTTCTGCAAATGAATGACCTGCGGGATGGTGCTACAAACGACTTCAACTGGGTCAAACCACCCATTTTAAATGAAACAACGCGGCTGGCTGTGGTTGCCAATGCCGCCCAAGGCGCGCTGCACGTTCGCGGCTATGAAGCAAATGCGTCAGGTTCGGCGGAACCAGTGACAACAGACTTTCGGATTCAATAGGAAGTATAGACCGATGCCTTCCGATGCCATTCAAGAGATTAGCGACTGGGTGATTGACCAAGCGCTGGAAAATCTTGATATCGAAAGCCTACTGATTGGATTTTGTGAGCGGGTCCACGCCCGCATCACGCCGATTGACCGCTGCCAAGTCGGGTTTTCATCGCTACATCCGATGTTTACCGCACGCACATTAAACTGGCGACCGGGTCAACCGCTTGAAATTAACAACATTACTTTTTCAGAAGAAGCCGGAGAAGATTTTCTGCACAGTCCCGTAAAGCCCATTATTGACCGTCTCGTCGATGATGTGCGCCACCGTCTTGATAGATCAGAAAACGTTGACGCCTTCCCACTGTTGGTGGATTTGCAGAATCAAGATTTCACGGACTACATCGCATTGGGTCGAATGTTCAGCCGACAGATGTCAGACAACGCAACACCCAATGGCATGGTTGCCTCGTTTGCAACACGGGAAAAGCATGGCTTTAGTGATCCCTGTATCGCCGCTCTTCGCCGATTATTTCCGCGTTTGGCCGTGGCCGTAAAGGTCGCACAAGGGCGAGAAACGGCTGAGAACATTGTGAATGCCTTCATGGGGAAAGACCCTGGCCGACGCGTTCTCGACGGGCATATCCGATTGGGCGACGCCGACCTCATACCATCCGTAATCTACTTTTTAGATCTTCAAGGGTCCACCATGTTGGCAGAGCAACTTGGCCCGATGGCCTTTTTAGGGATCCTGAACCGTTTTTTTGAGGCGGCAGCGCAACCGATCTTGGACAATGGCGGGCATATCCTTCGCTATATCGGTGATTCCGCCCTGGCCGCATTCCCGATTCAAGCGAAAGGCAGCGAGCAACATGGTCGACAAGTTTACCCACCGATAGACGCTTGCACCCGTGCCCTTGAGGCCGTTCGGCAAGGGCAAGCGAATGTTGCCGCACTGAACACGCAGTTGATTGCAGAAGGCAATCCCGCCGTCTCTTTCACCGTCGGGCTGCATTTGGGTGACGTCTTATTCGCCAATATTGGCGTTCCTGAACGGGTGGAATTTACCGTTATTGGACCCGCAGCGAATACTGCGGCGCGCATTCAATCGCATGCAAAGTCAATCCATCAACAGGTTTTGGTTTCACAAGCCATCGCCGACGTCTTGCAGATTGATTGGATCGATCACGGCACACAGTCCTTACGGGGTGTCGCGACACCGATACGATTATTCTCTCCTGCCACACAAGATGACTGATTGCATAACTTTGGTATTGGTTTCGTAATATGTTCCGGCGATAACCAATGCCATGAAGCAAGAACGCCCCCCCCTTCAACTGACCGATCAGCGGCGTACCCGGGCCTTTTCCGAGAGCCTTCGCCGCATGGCACGGTATCGGTTGGTGGTACCCTTGAAGCGCAGCCCCCATCCACCCGAGCACACGGCTCGCGCTGTCTTTGTTGGTTTGTTCTGGGCCTTCACGCCGTTGGTTGGCATTCAGATGCCGCTAACCTTTTTGACATGGTTGATCGCCAAGAAGGTTGTTGACCGACCCTTCAATCTCATTGTAGCCCTCGCCTGGAATTGGGTGACTAACGTTTTCACGATGATCCCGACCTACTACGTTTTTTACCTGACTGGGCAAATCATGTTGGGGCGCTGGAATGATCTGTCGGGGTATGAGGCTTTCGCAAGCGTTTGGTCCGGAATTTTACTCTCCGACATCAGTTTTCATGACCGGTTCATCAATGTGTTGTCAGAAATGGCTCACGCCCAAGGGTTGCCGCTCGCCATCGGGTGGATGCCTTTTGCCTTTATCTTATCGCCGCTGGGATATCGATGGTCGCTAAAATTGGTGGAAGCGCACCGCAAACGACGCTTTAAAGCTCGGCTACGACGCGAACAAAAACGGCGCGACAAAGAAGCCGCAAAAGCGAACGCTACAATAAACCCATCTCTTTAAACGACGTCACCCCACCGCGCGCGACAATGATATGGTCATGCAAGGTGATGCCTAGCGGAGTTGCGGCATCTTTGATTTCGCGAGTAAGTTCAATATCTGCGTTCGATGGCGTCGGATCGCCTGAGGGATGATTGTGCACCATAATAAAGGCCGTCGCGCCCAATTCCAAAGCCCGATGGATCACTTCGCGGGTATAGACCGGTGTGTGGTCAACGGTTCCGCGTTGCTGTTCTTCATCCGCAATTAACACATTTTTTCGGTTGAGAAAAAGCAGACGAAAACTCTCGCGCTTGTCCGCCCCCATGCGTGCCTTACAATACTTCATCAAGGCCGACCAATTGGCGAAGACCGGTTGCTCCATCAGGTCATCTTGCATAAGGCGCAGGGCCGCAGCGCGAACTGATCCCAGCGCCACCGCAACCGTATCACCCGCTCCTTTGATCGCCGCAATCTCTGCTGGCTCTGCCTGTAAAACCCGCGAGAACGAGCCAAACTGCTCTAGCATAGCTTTAGCCAGCGGCTTCACGTCACGCCGCGGCAAGGCCAAAAACAGAATCATTTCCAGCAGTTCATAATCGGCTAGGGCTTCTGGGCCGCTTTTTATGAAGCGTTCACGCAGCCGCGCTCGGTGGCCAGAGTAATGAGGCAGTGCTGTTTTCTTGGGCGGTGCCGACGAACCATCAAACAGGGCTAAGGGGTCACTGTTTTGCTTATTATCATCACCGATCATGGCAGCTAAGCGTCGGTTTAGGTGGCGGCGAAGGGTGGCTTATCAAGTCCCTTCGGTGACTGAGTAAAGACTTCATAGCCGGTTGCCGTCACCGCAAGAGAATGCTCAAACTGCGCAGAAAGCCCTCGATCTTTAGTGACGGCGGTCCAACCATCCGACAAGATTTTTACCGCTGGCGTTCCCGTGTTCACCATCGGCTCGATGGTGAAAAACATGCCTTCGTGCAACACGTGGCCTTCACCCGCCTTGCCATAGTGCAAAATGTTTGGCGCATCGTGAAAAACGAGACCCAGCCCATGGCCACAAAAATCACGCACCACGGAATAACGGTTCTTTTCGACAAATGATTGGATCGCATGACCGATATCACCGGTTGTCGCACCAGGTTTCACAACTTCGATGCCCCGCCACATGGCTTCAAATGTGATGTCAATAAGCCGGGCATTCTTGACCGTTGGCTTGCCAACCATAAACATGCGGCTGGTATCGCCGTGCCAGCCATCAACAATGGTGGTGACATCAATGTTGATGACATCACCATCAACCAAGCGCTTATCACCAGGAATGCCATGACAAACCACATGGTTCACAGAGGTACAGATGGACTTTGGAAATCCACGATAATTCAGAGGTGCCGGAATGGCGTCCCGCTCAACAATAAACTTGTGACATAGGGTATCGAGTTCCAACGTCGTCACACCGGGCACAACGTGCTCCACGATCATATCGAGCGTTTCAGCCGCTAACAGCCCTGCCGCCCGCATGCCGTCATAATCGGCGGCGGTATGAATTTTAATGCCACGTTGGCCACTTGCTGCTTGTGCGCTTTGCTCGTTCATTCTTTGGTCCTAACACGTTACGCCCGCGCTGTCAGCGCGTTTGACATTTAAGGGGCGATCACTTTTGCCACGCGATCGACGACAATTTCTTGCTCATTCAGGGCACAGCCACACGCTAGTGCTTCTACACCTTTTCCCAAAGCCGTCCGCAAGGTCTCGGCATATGCTGGGTCCAGGTCTTCAGCCATTGTCACTGCGTTCGCATCATCGCGTTGAATCAGATACACCATTGCAGCGCGATGCCCCTCGGCAATCATGCCTGTCATCTCAACCAAATGCTTCGCACCGCGGGCGGTAACACCGTCTGGAAACTCTGCCGGCGTGCCAAGCGTTAAGTCGCGCTTCAGCGTTACGTTTTTGACTTCAACGTAACAAGTTGGACGGTTTGGATCTTCCAACAAGATATCGATCCTCGAATTCTTGCCGTACTTAACCTCGCGCCTCAGGGTTTCATAGCCCGCCAATTCTGGGATAGCACCCGCCAAAATTGCCTCTTCAACAATAGCATTTGGTCGGCTTGTATTGATACCAACCATGGCGTCACCGATGCGGATCATCTCCCAGGTAAACTTTAATTTTCGCTTTGGATCATCATTTGGTGTGATCCAAACATCTGAACCCGGCTCATTCACACTCTTCATCGAGCCCGAATTCGCACAATGCGCGGTTACAATCGTGCCGTCGGCCAATTCAACATCGGCGAAAAATCGCTTATAGCGCTTAACCAAGCGCCCGCGAACAAGAGGTGTGGTAAATTTCATAGCGGCGGACCCTATTCCGGCTTTGGCTTTGGCGCAATGCTAGCAGTGACGGGAATTGCTTTTTCTGCAAACGTACCTTCTTCAGCATTCAGAACGTCGGCAAGGCGTGTTGTTGCTTGCCCCGGCTTTAAGGGTTGCGGCTGACTGGCAGCCGGTGCCCATCCGGTTAACATCATAACCTGGAATGTGGCCGGGATGCGGCCATCGTCACCACCGTATTTTTTAACGTATAGGTCACAGGCCCGCATAAGGACAGACCGCCGCAACGGCGTTTTTCGACGCGCCAAAACCGCGTTGCTTTCAGCCATGCCCCGTAAATCACGCATCAACGTTAACGGTTCCGCATACGAAACCGTGATCGTTTCAGAATCAATCACCGGCAGCGCAAAACTGGCACGCTGCATGAGGCTACCAAGATCGCGAACGTCAGCGAACGGAGAAACCCGTGGGCTCAGGCCGCCTTCAACTTCCATTTCCGCCGTTGCCAAACAATCGCGCAACTCAAACAATGTCTCGCCGCCAAACATCGCCCCCAAGAATAAGCCATCAGGTTTCAGCGCATGATTGATTTGCACCAGTGCGCCCGGCAGATCATTGACCCAATGAAGCGCCAACGACGACATGACCAGATCAAACGCGTTGTTGGCAAACGGCAGTACTTCTTCATCAGCGACGAGGCTAGGACCCCACGCGCGAGATTCTGACGCCATGGTTTCTGACAAATCGGTTTGGACCAAGGTTTTGATCCCCCCGCGCGCTGCCAACAAACTAGCCAAAACACCGCCTCGGCATCCCAGCTCCAGCGCCAGAGGAAACGTGCGCATCACGTCATCCAGACGATCCGCTAAACGGTCCGCGACATCGCGCACCAAAAAGTCAAAATCAGCCCGCCTCATGGCATGGCGCTGGCGGTGTTGGCGAACAAGCGCCCGATTGAAGACGGTCATTGAATTGGGCATTGAATTGGGCATGGTATCAGTCATGCTGCCATATATGAGGTCTGAACCGCCCGCTGCCAATCCCAAGGTCCAAACTCATTCAAATCACCTATTGCGCGCGAGGGGATTTGAATGAGTTTGGACCTTAATACACTATCGCTGTCTGCCCTGCTGGGTGCGTTGGGGCGAAAAACCTTAAACGTTGCCCTGCCGCCGCATTGCGGTTTGTGCCACGCAGAGGTTGATGCGCCCGCCACACTGTGCGCCACGTGTTGGACGCGGATCAGCTTTATCGTTCCGCCGGTCTGCACCTGTTGTGGGGTGCCATTTGATCGCGATTGGGGTCCGGGCACCTTGTGTGCAACCTGTATTGAAAGCCACCCTACCTTTGGTCAGGCCCGCGCTGCCGTGCTCTATGATGACGCTGTGCGATCATTGATATTAGCCTTAAAACACGGCGACCGACATGATTTGGTCGCGCTTTTTGCAACGTGGATTTATCGCGCCGGAACCGATTTCTGGTCAACCGCTGATCTCATCGTTCCCGTTCCACTGCATTGGTCACGGCTATGGTCCAGGCGGTTCAATCAATCAGCCCTCATTTCTCAGACCGTTGGCAAACTGAGCAGCATTCCCGTCGGCGTGGATGCTGTTACCCGTACCCGCCGCACGCCCAGCCAAGGCGGGTTGGGCCGGAGAGATCGACTTCGCAATGTCAGGCAGGCGTTTTCTGTTCGCAAAAGCGCGATCACCAAAATTCAGGGCAAACACGTTGTTGTGATTGATGACGTGCTGACCACCGGCGCCACGGTTTCCCAGGTCGCAGACGCCCTGCACAAAGCCGGTGCAGCGCGGATTGATGTGGTGACGGTGGCGCGCGTTGAAAACAAACCTCAATCGCCTTGATCACTAGAGGAGGCGTTGACTCAATGCCCGCTGCCGACCATATCCGGGTAATCGTGACATCCAATTTTCTCAGGAATGAGGCCCGCCATGGCAACTGTTGAAATTTACACCAGCCCAATGTGTGGCTTTTGCTACCGAGCAAAAGACCTGCTCGACCGCAAAGGAATATCCTACATTGAGCATGATGTCATGAGCACCCCAGGTGCCAAAGCCGAGATGATGGAACGGGCCAACGGGCGGCGCACCGTCCCACAAATTTTCATTGATGGCGCGGGCATTGGCGGCTCGGATGAGCTTGCTGGATTAGAGAACTCGGGCAAACTCGACGGCCTTTTAAGTAAAACTGAGTAATCATCCCGACATTCCCCTAAATTCGGTCTGGCTTCACCCATTCTGACTACGATACGGTTCGCCGCTACGCAGCGTCATTTGGGGACCGTTTCCATGAAATTTTCCAGCTTTGTAGACCGCATCGGTGGCGAGGCATCCGCTGCATGGGATCTTCATGCCGAAGCACTAAAGGCGAAAGCCGCCGGCAAAGACGTGATTGTCCTCAGCATCGGTGATCCAGATCTTTCGACGCCCACCGCCGTCACCGACCAAGCCATAAAATCGATGCTTGCGGGCGACACCCATTATGCGGCTGTCAACGGACGTGAACCCTTGCGCCGCGCCATTGCCGACAAACATTCAAACCTAACGGGTCAACCGTTCGGACCAGAAAATGTCTGTGTTTATGCTGGCGCACAAAATGCGCTTTACGCGGCGGCCACGTGCTTGGTTGAGCACGGCGATGAAGTCATCGTGCCCGAGCCTTGTTATGTGACTTATGAGGCCACGATCAAAGGCCCTGGTGCTGATTGGGTTTTGATCCCACAGCCCAGCACGAACGGATTCCGCCTCAATCCCGATGATATCGCGCGTGCGGTTACAGATCGGACCAAAGCCATTTTCATTGTCACCCCGAGCAATCCAACGGGCGTGATGCTGAACCACGAAGAACTCACCGCCATCAGCGACATAGCCAAGAAGCACGATCTTTGGGTCGTTTCCGATGAGGTCTACGGCGCGTTGACGTTTGATGAGCCGCATATCAGCATAGCGGGCTTGCCCGGTATGGCCGAACGGACCGTCACCGTTTCTAGTCTATCCAAAGCCTACGCAATGACCGGGTGGCGATTGGGCTGGGCGATTGGCCCGTCCGAATTGATGGAGCATATGGCGCGTCTTTCATTATGCATGCTGTATGGCATGCCCGGGTTCATCCAAGAAGCGGCAACCACGGCGTTGACCGAATGCGATGCTGATGTTGATTTTGTCCGTGAAACCTTTCGACGCCGCCGCGATCTTACGGTCGACCGATTGTCAAAGGTGCCAGGCTTGTCTGTCCTATCCCCGAGTGCTGGAATGTTCTTGATGATGGACGTCCGAAAAACAGGCCTTTCAGCACGAGAGTTTTGCGTCGCCCTGTTCCACGAGGTGGGCGTCTGCGTTCTGGATGCCTCTCCGTTCGGTCCATCGACAGAAGGCTACGTTAGAATTTCATTTGCCTCTTCGGATGACGAATTGATTGATGCCTGTAAGCGCATTGAAACCTTCGTCCGGCAACGCAACGATACGGCGGCTTAATCATCTATAACACTGAGGACACATGCCATGACTGTTGGTGAATATCTGGTTCAGCTTTTGGAACGCTACGGCGTCGATACTGTTTTTGGTATTCCTGGCGTCCACACCGTTGAGTTTTATCGCGGCCTACCGGAAACACGCATTCGGCACGTTACACCGCGACACGAACAAGGCGCGGGTTTCATGGCCGATGGGTACGCTCGGGTATCGCATAAACCGGGCGTTTGTTTCATTATCACGGGTCCAGGTATGACCAACATCGCAACGGCCATGGGTCAGGCCTATGCCGATTCCATCCCGATGCTGGTGATCTCGAGCGTCAACACCTTGGGCTCGCTTAACATGGGCGACGGTCATCTGCATGAGTTAAACGAACAGGGTAAAATGATCAGCCACGTTGCAGCATTTTCTGCCACAGTGACCGCGCCTGAGATGTTGCCAGAATTGATTGCGCGGGCGTTCGCTGTTTTCACATCAGAGCGGTCTCGCCCGGTTCATATTGAAATCCCCATTGATGTGTTGGTGCAGTCTGCGGCGCACATGAACGTGCCAGCAGCACCGCCGCGGTCCTCCGCGCCTGCGCCCGCCGACGGTGTGCTCGCCCGTGCCGCAGAGATTCTTCAAAATTCACGCCGTCCGGTTTTGTTGTTTGGCGGTGGTGCCGCCCGCGCGCCCCGCGCTGCGTTACAACTGGCTGAATTGCTCGATGCACCATCGGTCATGACGATTAACGCCCGCGGTTTGATCCCAGATGAGCACCCGCTCGCCGTGCCCGCATCGCCATCGCTCAAGGCTGTTCGCGCCCTTGTTGATGACGCCGATGTGGTTGTCGCTATTGGGACGGAGCTCGGCCCAACGGACTACGATATGTATGGCATAGGCGCGTTTTCCGTGGCGGGCACGCTGATCCGCATTGATATTGAAGGCGGCCAGACGCTGCGTAATGTCATACCTGATATCGCGATCACCGCTGAATCTAGAATGGCCATGCGGGCATTGGCTGAGGCTGTTGTGTCCCCCATGGATACGGGTGGCGCTGACCGGGCGAAGAAAGCGCGCGAGGCCGCCTGGGAGGAAATCGGCCCCGATATGCGCCATCAAGTCGATTTCGTGCGGCGTATTTATAAAGCCCTGCCCAACGCCGTCGTCGTGGGCGATTCAACCCAAGCTGTTTATTCCGCCAACCTATACTTAAACACGTCGGAACCTTGCACCTGGTTCACGGCTGCCTCCGGTTACGGCACGCTGGGGTATGCATTGCCGGCCGCGACAGGCGCTTGGTTGGGGGACGAAAAGCGCCCAGTCGTTTGCCTGATTGGCGATGGTGGCTTGCAGTTCACCCTGCCCGAATTGGGCGCAGCGATGGACGTGGGTGCCAACCTGATTGTTATTGTTTGGAATAATCAGGGCTATGGCGAAATCAAACGCTTCATGATCGAACGTCAAATCCGCCCCGAAGGTGTCGATTTAACGACACCTGATTTCGTGATGATTGCCAAAGCCTATGGCATGCACGCCGAACAGCTGACCGACATTAAGGCCCTCGAGTCAACTTTGAAAAAGCTGGCTACGGCCGACGGTCCAGCCTTGATTGAAATCGACGAAACCGTCGCCATGACAAAATAGAGATCCGCGCCATGACGGCCTCGTTCCATGCAGCCCTCGTGCAGATGACATCAAGTCGATCATTGACCGAAAATCTGTCGACCATCGAAACCAGCGTGCGCACCGCCGCTGATGCGGGTGCCGCGTTGGTTTGTCTACCAGAAACCTGCACGTTGATGGAGCCGGATCGCGACCGGTTATTTGCCGCGCTAAAACCCACAGACAGCGACCCCACCGTTGGCGCCCTTTGTGATCTTGCAAAGTCGTGTCACGTCTGGCTTTCCGTTGGCAGTCATGTCGCACTGACCATGACAGAGGACGCCGCACCCAAGGCCGCAAATCGATCTTTATTGATCGACCCCGATGGCCACATCCATGCGACCTATGACAAGATTCATTTGTTTGATGTCGATTTGGATGGTGGCGAAACCTATCGCGAATCAATCAATTACAAGGGCGGTAAGCGGGCCGTGGTCGCTGCAACACCGTTCGGCACCATCGGCATGACGGTTTGTTACGACCTCCGGTTTCCCGGCTTGTATCATGATCTGGCGATGATGGGGGCGGATATTCTTTTGGTCCCGTCTGCTTTCACACGACCAACCGGCGAAGCCCACTGGGAGACTTTACTACGCGCCCGCGCCATTGAAACGGGATGCTACGTGCTCGCCGCCGCGCAATGTGGCGAACACGAGGGTGGCCGGAAGACGTGGGGTCATTCGTTAATTGTGGACCCATGGGGGCAGGTCTTAGCTGATGGCGGCGAGAAAACCGGATTGGTTTATGCAGACCTGAACCTCGCGAATGTTGCGGCGGCGCGGTTGCGTATTCCAAGCTTACGGCATGGGCGGAGCTACGAAAAACCATGAGCCTCGATTACCAACAATATTTGCTCGATAAAATCTACGAGCGAACACCGGTCGCCATCACAGATGCAATCAGCGCCCTGTGCATCGAGGTTGCACCCGGGGCGCAACCAATGCTCGCGTCCGGCAATACTGGCCCCATGTGGGTATTTCGCGAATGGCCCCGCGTCTTGATCGAGGCCCGACCGCACATCGGTCACATTGATGATGGGGATATGATAGCATCTGACCTATCGGACGGCTTTAGTCTAACAATCCAGCCGATCCGAAAGCCCCTCTCTCATGAACCATGCGTCACCGCTTACATTGATCTGCTGGGTCAGTTTGATGTGCTGTGCAGCGAGGGGGAAACGGCGGGAAAAATGACCCTAACTGGCAAGCGAGTCATGGACATCACCAAACTCAGTGACAAAATTCACAATGCAAAAATTGACGTCATCACCTGGCTGTTCGAAACAACAGACCCAAATGTCCCGTGCTTTTGCGCCAGCAATAAGCCGTTTAAGACCTGCTGCCACGCCGCGTTGTTGGGCTCCGCTTAAGGGCCGCAATGCTTTGGCGCATGACCTTAGAGCCATCACTGCGGACAACCACGCCCTCTTCGAAAGCAATGACGTTGGCGAAGCCGACGTGGGTCAATAGCTCACCCGGTTGCAGCAAAAAGTCGGAATTAGACGGTTTTCCAAACGCCTCATTGCCACGCATGAACGTGGAATAGATCAGCAGGCCCCCCGGATGAAGCAACGCCAACAAATGCGGAAACAACGGTCGGTGCAGATAGTTTACGACTACAATGGCGTCGAACACCCGCCCGGCAAGTCGGCCTGGTTCAGAAAACACGGCGGCATCGGTTTCTAAGTCCGCTTGAACAATTTCAACACCATCCTCGCCATGCAGCCGTGTTAATCCGTCCGTATTGCGATCAACAAAGGTGACGTGATGGCCCGCGTTCCAGAACGCAAGGCCGTTTCGGCCAGACCCAGCCGCCACATCCAGCACCGCGCCACCTGCCGCAATACGGCCCACAAACCGACTGACAAAGGGTTCCGGATGCGTCGTACCCGTGTGTTTGGTTTGGTCGTTGGTCATTTTTTGTTAACCATAACGTGCCTCAATAAATGTCTGGCGCGGCGATGCAGCATTTGCCGCGCATCCAAACGCCCCGTATAATCGTAAGGTTACAGGATAATGTCATTCACGGTCACGGCTTCTAAACGATGATTCGGTATCAATTAAAATGCGACGAAGGACACGGGTTTGAGGCCTGGTTTAAGGGTTCAACTGCGTTCGATAAACAGGCTAAAAAAAGCCTGGTGGAATGCCCTGTTTGCGGCACTACGGATATTGCAAAAGATATTATGGCACCCGCCATCCCAAAAAAGGGAAGCGTGAGCCAAGCGCATGAAGAGCGCGCCGAACAGGTTGCTCGCGAAATTCTAGACGCCGCCACAAAGGTTCGCGACCACGTCGAAGAACACTGCGATTACGTCGGTGATCAATTTGCTGATGAAGCCCGCAAAATTCATTACGGCGAAACCGAAGAGCGCGGCATTTACGGCGAAGCCACGCCGGACGACGCCAAAGAACTGGACGATGAAGGCATTCAGGTGATGGCCTTACCCAATATTCCGCGCAAGAAACAGCTATCCTAGTGTGGTGGATTTGACGTTCGAAAAGCGGATGTCCCAAATGATACGAACTTCAGATTCGGGACACTAGTTTTCGCGCGGCCATCAGGTAATTGATCGACACATCATCGTTAAGTCGCCACTCATCAGCAATGGGTCGATAGCTCAAGCCTTGCACGCTATCAACCGTCAGGCCCGCATCACGCACCATGGCGCTCAATTCAGACGGCTTTAAAAACTTGCGCCAGTCGTGCGTGCCAACCGGCACCCAGCGCAAAACGTATTCCGCCGCAATTTTGGCCAACGCAAAAGATTTTGGTGTTCGGTTCAAGGTAGAGAGGATCATAACACCGCCAGGCCGCAACCGCCGCGCTGCTTGTGTTACCAACGCCGCTGGATCGGGCACGTGTTCAACAATCTCTAGCACTGTAACAGCATCAAACTTTGACAGGCTTTTACCAAGGTCATCGACGGTCGTGTTGTGATAGTCGATGCTCAGTCCTTGGGCCTCGGCGTGAATCCGGGCGGCATCGATTGATTCAGCCGCCGCGTCCACCGCCGTTACCGACGCGCCAAGCCGTGCCAAGGGTTCAGAAACAATGCCCGCTCCACAGCCAATATCCAGCATGCGTAACCCGGCGAACGGCTTAGCCCTGCCTTCGCTCGTCAATCCCAGTCCAGCCAAAATCTGGGCACGAATAAACACCATCCGCGCAGGATTTAGGGCATGAAGCTGGCCCATGGGTCCGTCCGTGTCCCACCATTGTTGGGCCAATTGCGCAAACCGTTCAATTTCTTGCGCATCGACGTTGCGCTCGTGCGCACCTTTGTTGCGGTCGGCAGTGGCTGCTGTCATCCGTCACATATCCTTCTTTGTTCGCGATCTTGCAGCATCGCATTGTTTAAGAGTATGTATGCGCCCGCCCGAGCACAACCGGGCGCTTTATCTTTTATTTGGTCCCTTTTCGCATACGCCCGAGACAACTATGGCCCGTATTGTTCAAAAATTTGGTGGAACATCTGTCGCCGATCTTGATCGCATCCAAGCGGTGGCGGATCGCGTTGCCGCAACCTATAAAGCCGGTGATCAAATTGCTGTCGTGGTCTCAGCGATGGCAGGAGTCACCAATCAGTTGGTTGACTGGACGCGCGAGATCAGCCCGATGCATGACGCCCGAGAGTATGACGTCGTCGTCTCGACTGGTGAACAAGTAACATCCGGGCTGCTGGCCATGGCACTTCAATCTCGGGGCGTTCCGGCACGGTCTTGGTTGGGATGGCAAATTCCAATTCACACCGATGACCATCACGGCAAAGCGCGCATCCAGTCAATTGACATAGAAGAAGTCAGCAAACGCATGAACGGTGGCGAAGTCATCGTCGTGCCCGGTTTTCAGGGGTTAGGCAGTGATGGTCGCGTGACCACATTGGGCCGTGGCGGATCGGATACCTCTGCGGTCGCGCTGGCCGCAGCCTTAAAAGCAGATCGCTGCGACATCTATACCGATGTTGATGGTGTCTATACGTGCGATCCGCGCATCGTTACCAAAGCGCGCAAGCTTGATAAGATCACATACGAAGAAATGTTAGAGATGGCGTCTGTCGGCGCCAAAGTCTTGCAGACCCGGTCTGTCGAAATGGCTATGAAACACAGGGTCCGGGTTCAAGTCCTGTCTAGCTTTAGTGACGAACCCGGCACAATGGTTGTGGATGAGGAAGAAATCGTGGAACAGGAACTAGTAAGCGGCATTGCCTATAGCCGCGACGAAGCAAAAATTACGTTGTTGGCCGTTGATGATGTACCGGGCGTTGCAGCCCGCATCTTTGGACCCTTGGCCGATGCGAACGTCAACGTCGACATGATTGTTCAGAACGTCACACCGGACGGCCAAAAAACCGATATGACCTTCACAGTGCCGCAGGCCGATTTAGACGCCACCGTCGCATTACTGAAAACGAAGTGCGCGGACTTAGAATATCAAGGCCTGCTTTACGATGAAAACGTGTGCAAGGTTTCCGTTGTTGGCGTCGGCATGCGAAGCCACGCTGGCGTTGCCCAACGCATGTTCCAGACGTTGGCTGAGAAAGGAATCAACATTCAGGTGATATCGACCTCTGAAATCAAGGTCAGCGTGTTGATTAGCGAAGATTACACCGAACTTGCCGTTCGCTCGTTACACGCAGCCTACGGTTTGGACGCACCTGACGAACTGCCGAGCTAAAAAACCTCAACCCTGGCGATTGATGAACCTTTGACACCTGCCGCTTCTCCTGTACCCAGACGGCTACTGGCCCGCATCCGCGATCTTATGGCGGCAGCGGATGCGCCACAGGCGATTCTGGATCAGGTGGTAACAATTGTGGCGACGGAAATGGTCGCTGAAGTTTGCTCTATCTATGTCCGTCGCGCAGGCGACATTCTAGAATTGTTTTCTAACCAGGGCTTTGCCCCTGAAGCCGTGCACCAGACTCGCCTTCGGGTCGGTGAAGGCATTGTCGGCGACGTTGCAGACCGTGCGCGCGCCCTTGCCCTGGCCGACGCACAAAGTCATCCGAATTTCGCCTATCGTCCAGAAACTGGCGAAGAAGCTTACCAGTCAATGCTGGGGGTGCCGATCTTAAGGTCCGGTCGGGTGATTGGCGTGATCGCCGTGCAGAACCGCACCAAGCGGTCCTACGGTGATGATGAGATCGAAAGCCTTGAGACCGTCGCCATGGTCTTGGCGGAAATTATCTCTGGGCGCGGGCTTATCGGCCAAGATGAGCTAAAGTCCGTCGATGGCATCGCCCTACGGCCGGTGCGTCTTGAAGGTGTCGTCTTAAATGATGGCCCAGGACAAGGTGCCGCCCTGTTGCTGCGCCCGACCATTCACATCGAGAAACTGGTCGCCGACGACATTATCGCTGAGAAAGCACGCCTAACCGAAGCCATGGACGCCCTTCACGGTGCCTTGGATAAACTCATTGCCAGCGACCGCATGGGCGCGAGCGGCGAACATCATGATATCATCCGCACCTTTCGCCTCATCGCCGACGATGCCGGTTGGTTGCGCAAGATGGAAGACGCCGTCGACAGCGGCCTGACGGCAGAGGCGGCTGTCCAGCGCGTGCAAAATGACATACGCGCCCGCATGAGCCAGATCGAAGACCCGTATTTACGCGAACGCATTCACGACATGGACGAACTTGCGACTCGCCTCTTAGGGCATTTGACCGGCACTGCCGCAGCCATGCCGGTGATCGACCATGATGTGATTGTGTTTGCTCGCTCTATGGGACCTGCGCAGTTATTGGAATTTCCGACCGAACACTTAAAAGGCCTTGTCCTCGAAGAAGGCTCTTCCACGGCTCATGTGGCCATTGTTGCCCGCGCGCTTGACGTTCCAGTTTTGGGACAAGTACGGGGTGCCCTGGAAAAGGTCGAAAATGGCGACCCTGTTGTGTTGGACGCCGATAACGCCCAGGCCTTTATTAGGCCCGGCGATGATGTTCTCATTGCTTTCAAAGGCAGCATCGAGGCCCGTGCTGAAAAACGTGCTGCCTATGCTCAGCTTCGTGATCTGAAGAACGAGTCACGTGACGGGGTGCCCATTTCTTTAAAACTGAATGCGGGCCTCTTGATGGATTTGGCGCATCTTGATCCCATGAATGCCGACGGTGTCGGCCTTTACCGAACCGAAGTTCCCTTCATGGTCCGTGATTCATTCCCCAAAGTGGATGAACAAGAACGTCTCTATCGGCGCGTGATCGAACTGGCCAACGGTCGCCCAGTTACTTTCCGCACATTGGATATCGGTGGCGACAAAGTCTTGCCTTACTTGCGACAGGACGAGGAAGAAAATCCCGCAATGGGCTGGCGCGCCGTCCGCGTTGCCATGGACCGCCCAGCAATACTGCGCCAACAATTACGCGCGTTGATCCGCGCCTCTGCCGAAACCGATCTGGATGTCATGTTTCCGATGGTCGCAGATGCGTCAGAAATACACCCTTTACGCAAACTGCTCACGCTGGAGCTGGATCGTGAACAAAAGTTCGGACGTCCCGTACCCCGTAATGTATCTGTTGGCATCATGGTCGAAGTGCCGTCCCTGATATTCCAACTCGACCATGTGCTGCAACGGGTTGATTTTTTATCCATCGGATCAAATGACCTATTGCAGTTCCTGTTTGCTGCCGATCGTGGCAATAGCCGGGTATCGGGGCGCTACGACCCCTTGTCGCCCGCGGTCTTTAAACTGCTGGGCGAGATCGTAAGGGCCTGCAATGACGCCCGCGTTCCGGTCACTGTTTGCGGTGAAATGGCTGGTCGGCCATTAGAAGCTATGGCGTTGATTGGATTGGGTTTTCAATCACTATCAATGTCGCCCGCATCCTATGGACCCGTGAAAACGATGTTGAGATCTTTACCCGTCCAGTCCCTGCGCGATTACATCGCTACGCTGCACAGCAGCGCGGTGGGGCCGTACCGGGAAAGTCTGCGTTGTTTCGCTCAGGATCATCAAGTCATTGTTTAAGATCTTTACCCTTTGTTATTGATTTTCCTAACGATTTGTTCAGAATATTTATACAAGCTGGGCTGTGGATAAGTTTTTATGTATGGTGTAGGTTTAACTGGTGTGTGTGCAGTGCAATAATTCGGTGCCATCCGGTTCCTGCTCTGAAACGTTTAGCCCAAACGAGGTGATCTTGTGAGTAAGGCAACAGTGCGGAGCGAGAATGCAGCCAACCCGTCTAACGTCGAACACCTTCACGGTGGCGGTGTTGGTGCGCTTTTGAAGGCATCGCGCATTCGAACAGACGAAGAAGTTGAAGACATTGCCAGCATACTGCGCATCAGCCGCAGATACATCGAAGCCATTGAAGAAGGCCGGTTTGACGTTCTTCCTGGGCGTACCTACGCCATTGGGTTTGTTCGCGCCTATGCGGATCACATCGGTTTGGATTCAGACGAGGTCGTCCGGCGTTTTAAATTGGAAAGCGAAGACAGCCAGCGCGGCCCTGATCTACACTTCCCAGAACCGATTCCAGAAAGCAAAGTGCCTGGCGCAGCAATCGTTATGATTGGCGCGCTGTTGGCCGCTGCTGCCTACGGCGGATGGTATTTCTCAACCGGTCGCGACGAACCCCCTTTAGAAGCTGTTGCGCCCGTGCCGGAAACAACATCGACGGTAACCGAGTCAGCGGTGGTCGTGCCGGAAGCCACAGAAGAAGCAACCACAGAAGAAGCAATTGCAACAGACGCTCCAGAAGCCGCCGTGGCTGAAGAAAGCGACTTAGACCCTGTTGAAACGCCTGTCGCCGACGCTGAAACAGCCGTTGAAGAGACTGTGAACGAAGCAGAGGCAGCAACAACAGCAGCCGTTGACGAAACCATGACGAGCACTGCACCAGACGCTGCTGCTGAGGTTGAAGCTGCTGCTGAAACCCCTCAAACAACCGCCGAACCCGAACCCGTAACAGCAGCAGCAGAGGCAGCCGCACCAACTGTGACAGTTGCCGACGCACCTTTGGCGGTGGCCGAGCCGATCGAAGCACCGGCAGTTGAGGCCAACGGCGAAAGCGCTAACGCAGCAACAACCGAGACCGAAGCAACCGTTGCGTCAATTCCCACACCGGAACCCAAGCCAGCGGCACCTGCCGCCGACGTCTCTGGCATTCAATTGACCGCCACGGCGTCTAGCTGGGTTCAAATTCGCGATGAAACCAGCGGTGACACCTTGGTCACGCAGGTCATGCGGGTTGGCGACACCGTCAGGGTGCCGGATCAACCAAACTTAACCTTAATTACCGGCAATGCTGGCGGCTTAACGATCACCGTAGATGGCGTTACGGCCCCCTCAATTGGCGCCCCCGGCGACATCGTCCGCAATGTTGTTCTAGACGGTGAACGCCTTTTGGCTGGAACCGCCACCCCTTAATTTACAACGATCTCTGGTTTTTACCCCGATTGGGCTTGCAATTTGGGCACCTCAGCGCACATAAACGGCTGAATTCCTGACCCGTCTTGGTGGGCCTTTTTATGGTCGCATCAAAGGAGCCGTGACCATGTCGTCCGTATTTCCTCGCCGACCTTCCCCTGCCGTAAAAATAGGCGGCGTTACCGTTGGTGGCAGCGGCCCGATTGTCGTTCAATCCATGACAAATACGGATACGGCGGATGCGGAAGGCACAGCCCAACAAGTCTATGATTTGGCGCGCGCGGGTTCTGAAATGGTCCGCATCACGGTTGACCGCGACGAAGCAGCGGCCGCCGTGCCCTATATTCGCGAAAAACTGGACGCAATGGGGTGTGATGTTCCGCTGATCGGTGACTTTCACTATATCGGTCACAAACTGCTGACCAAACACCCGGCCTGTGCCGAGGCCTTGGCCAAATACCGCATCAATCCGGGCAACGTCGGGTTCCGTGAAAAACGGGACAGCCAATTTTCGACCATGATCGAAGTCGCGATCAAATATGACAAGCCGGTGCGGATCGGCGTCAACTGGGGCAGCTTGGATCAAGAATTGCTCGCCCATTTAATGGATGAAAATTCGGCGCTGCCAGAACCCAAAACCTCAAAAGATGTGATGCACGAAGCCTTGGTCATGTCGGCACTGCAAAATGCTGAGCTCGCAGAAGAGCTTGGCATGGGTTCAGAAAAGATCGTGCTGTCGTGCAAGGTTTCTGAAGTTCAAAGCCTGATCAGTGTCTACCGAGAATTGGCACGACGCGGCCACTACGCCCTGCATCTGGGCCTCACCGAAGCGGGGATGGGTTCCAAAGGTATCGTGGCTTCCACCGCCGCCATGGCCGTTTTGCTGCAAGAAGGTATTGGCGACACCATCCGGGTTTCCTTAACACCGGAACCGGGCGGAGACCGCACCCAAGAAGTAATCGTTGCCCAAGAAATGCTTCAAACCATGGGGTTGCGATCCTTTGCACCGCTGGTCACTGCGTGTCCCGGATGTGGACGGACAACATCCACCGTGTTCCAAGAACTGGCGCAAAAAATACAAAGCTACATTCGGACCAAAATGCCTGAATGGCGTGAGACATATCCTGGCGTGGCCGATATGAACGTCGCCGTGATGGGCTGCATCGTGAATGGGCCGGGCGAAAGTAAGTATGCAAACATCGGCATTTCGCTGCCGGGCACGGGCGAAGAACCCGCCGCCCCTGTTTTCATCGATGGCAAAAAGGCAGTGACGTTGCGCGGCCCTCGCATCGCTGAAGAATTCCATGAACTGGTTGATGACTACGTGGCGACGCACTATGCGCCCAGTGAATCGCCGGGCGCTAAACAATCAGACGCGGCCGAGTAAGACCGATGGCCGCGCTCCAGCCGATCCGTGGCACCCACGACCTCCTCTTCGATGACATTCTCCGCCATCGCCATGTTGAGGCCACATCGTTTGATGTCGCCGAACGGTATGGGTTTTCGGAAATCGCCACGCCAATCATTGAAATGCTGCCTGTGTTTCAACGCACTCTGGGTGAAACCACCGATGTCGTCACCAAGGAAATGTACGCGTTTGAAGACCGAGGCGGCGATGCCATCGTGCTGCGCCCGGAAAATACGGCATCGGTTGCTAGGGCGTATTTGTCGAACGGATTACAACAACACAGCCCCCTGAAGCTGTTTTATCGCGGCCCCATGTTCCGCTACGAACGTCCACAAAAAGGTCGGCAACGGCAGTTTCATCAAATTGGTGCCGAGGTTATCGGCATTGCTGAACCCGCAGCCGATGTGGAAATCATCGCCTTGGGTCGGCACATCCTTGAAGAGCTTGGCATCGGTGACGGGGTTGTCTTAAACCTAAATACCCTGGGCGACACAGAAAGCCGCATCGCCTATCGGACAGCCCTGGTTGACTACTTTACGCGTTACCAGGCTGACCTGTCGAAAGAGAGCCAAGAACGCCTCGTCAAAAACCCTATGCGGATTTTGGATTCGAAAGAGGCTAAAGACAGAGACATTATTGCCGGTGCGCCTGCGATTGAAAACCATCTGAATGCGGCGTCCGTCGCGTTCTATGAAACGGTTCGCACCGGCCTTGATGCTCTGAATATCGCCTACACCATCAACCCGCATCTGGTGCGGGGCCTGGATTATTACTGCCACACGGCGTTTGAGTTCATTACCGACAAATTGGGCGCCCAGGGAACCGTTTTGGGTGGCGGGCGCTATGATGGCTTGATGGAACAGATGGGTGGCCCAGCAACCCCGGGCACGGGGTGGGCGGCTGGCATTGAACGCATGGCGATGCTGTTGGCCGAAACACCGGTCCGTCCGCGGCCCATTTCCGTTGTCCCGATTGGTGACGACCAAACTGCCGCTGCCCTGGGCATTGCCGGTCGGCTTCGCCATGCTGGGTTCCGCATTGATATGGCCGCAGCAGGAAATATGAAAAAACGCATGAAACTGGCCAATCGCGCCAATGCCATTGCGGCGCTTATGTTGGGTGATGATGAAGCCGCGCGCGGTGTTGTGTCGCTAAAAAATATGGAAACGGGCGAGCAGTCCGAGGTGCCCCTTGCATCGCTGGAAGACACCCTCGCCTGCTATCGTTAGCGATGGCTCATTCGGCAGACGCCACCGCCCTTTTCGTCATTGGCGCCAATCACACCTCATCATCCCTTAGCCTTCGCGACCGCTTGTTTGTCGACGACTCTGACCTGCCCGGTGCTCTGGCCGGGTTACGGACAATGGGCTTGAGAGAGGCCATCTTGGTTTCGACCTGTGACCGGGTTGAGATCTGGGGCATTGGTAATTCGGCCCCTGCCGAGGCCTTCTTGAAAGCCCGTGCCGAGGACATGCCCGCAGAGCTATCCCTGAAACAAGGTGAAGACGCCATTGCGCATATCTTTGCCGTGGCCAGTGGTTTGGGCAGCATGGTCATTGGCGAGCCGCAAGTCTTGGGCCAAGTCAAAGCGTGTCACAAACTTGCCCGAGAGTCAGAGATGATCGGGGCAACACTGGAACCACTTATGCAACGGGCTTACACCTGCGCAAAGCAGGTGCGCACAGACACCAAGATCGGCGAAGGACCGGTGTCGTTAGCAGGTGCGGCGCGGGCGATTGCCCAAGACATCCACGGCAATTTGGATCGAATCAACGTGCTCCTGCTGGGTGATGGTGAAATGGGCATGTTGCTTGCCGAACAACTCATTACGGCGGGTGTATCAAATGTCACGGTGTTGCATCGGCGGCTGAGGCGAGCCGAATCTGCTGCGCAATATCTGGACTGCCACGCGGCAACCCTTGATTCCCTTGGCCAGCACATTGAGTCCGCAGACGTCCTTATTGCCGCCCTTGGGGCGCGTCAACCAACGGTGACGGCAGACCTCGTCCGCGCCGGTTTGAAACGGCGTCGGTATCGCCCCATGTTCATTCTTGATCTTGCGCTGCCCGGCGATGTTGAAGCTTCGGTCAACCGACTAGATGATGCGTTTTTGTATGATTTAGCAGACCTGGAGCGCGTTGCCGTTGACACCATGGGCAATCGGGAACAAGCGGCCCAAGCCGCCTGGAAACTGGTGCGCACCGCCGTTGATGATACCCTGCAATCCATCACCGAAAAATCTGCCACGCCCGCGATTGTCGCCCTTCGCAATGCCTTTGAGGCCGCACGAGCCGAAGCCTTGGCCGAAGGCGGTGACGCCGAAGCCATCACGCGCCGTATGGTGAATCGTCTGCTTCATCGCCCCAGCGAAACATTGAAATCTATGGCCGGCGAGCCCGGCCAAACAACGGATGCTGAGCGGCTTTTACGTCGCTTGTTCCCCAACGGAGACACCGGCAATGAGCCTTGAAGCCAGCCTTACCCGCATTCGGGCACGGTATGATGAAATCACCAATCTGCTGTCTCACCATGATGGCAGCGAAGGCTATGCGGACTTATCGAAAGAGTTTTCGCAGCTTCAACCTGTTGTCGATGCGATCAATGAATTCGACGCAACCATGGCCGAACGCAATGACCTGTTCGAACTGACCAAGGATTCCGACTCCGATGCCGAAATGAAGGCAATGGCCAGTGATGAACTTCAGGCGCTAGACGAGAAATTGCCTGCCCTGATGCGCAAGGTTCAGGTTTTGCTGTTACCCAAGGACGAAGCCGATGAGCGCAACGCGATCTTCGAAGTCCGGGCGGGAACCGGCGGCGATGAGGCCGCCCTGTTCGCATCTCAGCTATACCGCATGTATCAGCGTTACGCAGAATCACGGGGTTGGCGGTTCGAACCCATCAGTGCCAGCGAGACGGGGATTGGCGGTATGAAAGAAGCCACCGCCATGATTACGGGCAACGGCGTGTTCGCACGGCTAAAGTACGAATCAGGCGTGCATCGGGTTCAACGTGTCCCTGTCACCGAATCAGGGGGCCGCATTCATACCTCTGCCGCGACCGTTGCCGTGATGCCCGAAGCCGAAGATGTTGATGTTGCCGTTGATGAAAAAGATCTGCGAATCGACGTCTATCGCGCCAGCGGACCGGGCGGCCAATCGGTCAACACGACAGATAGCGCCGTGCGGATTACCCATTTACCAACGGGTCTGATCGTTATCCAGCAAGACGAAAAATCGCAGCACAAAAATCGAGCAAAAGCCATGAAGGTGCTGATGGCCCGGCTGTATGATCTAGAGCGGGCGCGCGCCGATGCAGAGCGCGCCGCTGACCGCAAAAGCCAAGTGGGGTCTGGTGATCGATCAGAGCGCATTCGCACCTATAATTTCCCCCAAGGTCGCGTGACGGATCACCGCATCAATCTGACCCTGTATAATCTAGACAAGGTGATGGAAGGCGAGTTGGATGATGTGATTGATCCACTGCTATCAGAAGATGAAGCCCGCAGGCTCGCCACGTTGGAATGAAAACTGGGGGAATAAAAACTGGGGGAGTGAAAACTGGGGAAATGACCGGCGGTCTCACACTTCATCAAGTCTTACGCGCAACAGAGCATCGGTTTTTAGGCGCAGGTATTGATACAGCGCGGCTTGATGCACGGGTGCTTGTGGGCCATGTCTTGGGCATCGAGCCTGCGCACTTGCTTATGCACCACAATAACCCTTTCAATGATACTGAGGTGTTAGAAGGCCTGGTTAAGCGACGCGAAGCCCGTGAACCCATATCGCACATCGTTGGACACCGGGGTTTCTGGGAAGATGATTTTATTGTCACCCGAGATGTTCTGACTCCCAGGCCCGACAGTGAAACCCTGATCGAAGCCGCCTTGGCCCTCGTGCCTGATGATCAACCTGTGAATATTCTTGACCTGGGCACTGGCTCCGGGTGTTTGATCCTCAGTATTCTCGGTGCGCGGCCAAAGGCAATGGGTATCGCCCTTGATCTCAGTTCAGCCGCTTTGGCCGTCGCCCAGAAAAACGCCAAGCACCTAAATCTTTCTGAGCGCGTCACCTTCATTGAAGGTAATTTTTCGTCCGCGCCGACTGGCCCGTTTACTCTAATTGTTTCAAACCCACCCTACATCCCAAGCAGCGATATTATCACGCTCGAACCAGAACTCAGCTATGAGCCATCGCTGGCGTTGGACGGTGGCGCAGATGGTTTAGACGCCTATCGTCTTCTCGCCCCCCTCACCTTTGAGCGAACAGCGCCCGGTGGCCATGTTTTCTTTGAGGTTGGCGCGGGGCAAGCGGCTGATGTTGCGCTGTTGATGCAGGGGGCTGGATTCGAAAGTATCACCCGCCGCCGCGATCTCGCGGGCATTGAGCGCTGCGTTATCGGAATTCGTCCGCAAACCCCCAGACCATAAAACTGTACAAATTCGTGAAAAAACCTTTGGACAGGGCCTTTTTCCCCGTCTAGGTTGGTTTTGAAGCCGCAAAGATGCGGTGCGGACGGAAAGTGATTAGCACCGTCCACTTACACCAGCCAATGGTCTCTCAATCCGACACGGCAATCGCACCGGGGCAAAAGCCGGAACGTGTTTTGGATTGAATATCGGTTTGCATTTTTAGGCACGTGCAATTCAGAGATCGGCACCGGGGACAGCCTTAGATAAGACGACGAAAACCACATGAAACACGTACCGAATAATCGGCGTCCGCGCCGTCCGAATGGCCGCCGCAGCGGCGGCGGCGGTGGCGGAAACCAAAATGTCCGCAACCAAACCTTTGAAAGCAATGGCCCAGAAGGCCGCATTCGGGGAACCGCCCAGCAGGTTTTGGAAAAATACTTGGTCCTGGCGCGCGATGCCTCATCGGCGAGCGAACACATCCAAGCGGAGGCGTTTTATCAACACGCGGAGCACTATTTCCGACTGTTGAATTCAGATCCAAACTATCAAAACCGCCAACAAGGCGAGCAACGGCGTCCAACGCCTGCCGATAATGACGGCGGTTTCAGTGACGAGGATCAAGAAAACTCTGAAAGCAACAACCAGCAACAACAACCGCAGGGCGACGGAGAGTCCGCGAACGCGGCAGAGGCTAGTTCGCAGGATGGGCCAACTGCGAGCCCGCAGCCAACATCTTCAGAGCCAGCCGGAATGGGCGATCAGCCAGACACAACCGCCTCTGACCAAAATGAACAGCAAAATGGTGGACGCGGTCGTGGACGAGGCAGAGGCCGCAACAATGCCCGGACAATTCCGATTGAAAACACGGAAGCTGTAAACGCCAACCAAGAAAACGTGGATGTCCCAGCGCCTCCTCCCACAACTCCGGTTGAAGCGGCTCCAGTTGGAGCGGCGCCAGTTGAAGCGGTACAAGTTGAAGCAGCTCCGGTTCAAGCGTTGCCAGAGATGCCCGCATCATCAGAAACGGGTGCAAAGCCAGCCGAAGCTCCGAAACGGGGCCGGGGCCGACCCAAAAGGGCCGTCGCCGAAGCAGAGTCTCCTGCGCCAGAATCCCCATCCCCTGAGGATGTGTCTGCGGCAGAGTAATCTTTGCTTCCTTTTAAACGTGAAAAAGCCGCTGCCCAGCCTGAGCAGCGGCTTTTTTCTTTTAGCGGACGCACGTTGCTGACGTAGCCGATTAGCTTTCTTCGTGAACCTGCTGTGCGGCAACGCCGTCCAGTTCGCTAATTTTCGTACGAATCTCTGCTTCGCTGACCGTTGCACCCTTCGATGAAATGTCGGCCATCACTTTGCGCATCACATCTTCGATGCCTGGCTCATCCAAGTCAGACATGACAACCTCTTTGGCATAGACGGCGCGGTCATCCCCGGTTAGGCCGAAATGTTGATCGGCAAGCCATTCGCCCAACAAACGATTACGGCGCATTTCTGCTTTGAATTGCTGTTGCTGATCCAATTGATACTTGGCTTCAAAACCCTTCTCGCGGTCACTAAATGAATCGGCCATAAACCTCTCCTTGTTGTCCTGTTTGGGGGGCTGTCCTGTTCGGGTGGCGTGCGCCTGTACACCCGCTTATGATCCCAGTTCCTGAGCGTGTGAAGGATATGTAGCCACCCCGTTGCCGCGCCGCAACGCCCGAAACCCAAATTTCACGGAAATTCCGCAATTCATGTGCACCGTTGTCATTCTTCGCCGCCCCGGACACGATTGGCCGGTTCTGATCGCCGCCAATCGCGACGAAATGAACGACCGCCCCTGGTCTGCGCCCGCACGCCATTGGGATGACCGAGATCACGTGGTGGCCGGGCGTGACGACCTAGCTGGTGGCACCTGGCTCGGTGCCAATGATTTTGGTGTTGTGGCCTGCGTTCTTAACCGCATGAACACATTAGGCCCGGCTGACGGCAAGCGCAGCCGGGGTGAACTGCCGCTTGAGGCCCTGGACCACGCGGAAGCCCGCGTTGCCGCAGACGCCATCGCCGATATCGAACCCACAAGCTATCGGGCCTTCAATATGCTGGTTGCCGATGCGATCGATGCCTTTTGGCTATCCTCGACCGGAGAGACCGGCTCCAAAGTTCGCTCGGTTGAAATACCAACCGGTCTATCGATGATTACCGCCTATGACATGAATGACACGAGGGCGTCTGGCCGCACCCGCGCCTACTTGCCCCGATTTCGCAACGCGCCGACGCCAGAGCCAGAAGCTGAGACGGAACAGGGCACAGGCGATTGGTTTGCCTGGGAATCGCTGCTCGCCAGCCGAATTCATGATCCAGACGACGGCCCCGGTGGTGCCATGTGTGTGGTGACAGAACAGGGTTTTGAGACGGTGTCTTCGTCGTGCATTGCCCTTCGTGCTGCCGGATCGACCCTCGGCCCCGCCTCTTTGCGGGCAATTTGGCGGTTTTGCCCCGGCAGGCCGGACACAAACACGTTCACACCAATTTCGCTTTAAAGGCCGGGCAATTGACAGCCGCAATGATTGTTTCCGCCTCATGCGCTTGCTATACGGGGGCTAACGGCGCAACGCCGCTTCCGTTCCTGGCCGTAATGGCCGGTTTGGCGGACTTTCTCATTCAGCGAGCCCCATCATGGCCAGACGCAGACAAATTTATGAGGGTAAGGCGAAAGTTCTTTTCGAAGGGCCTGAACCCGGCACCCTGGTGCAATACTTCAAAGACGACGCGACCGCCTTTAACAATAAGAAAAAAGGCATCATTACCGGCAAAGGCGTCCTCAACAACCGCATTTCGGAATATCTGATGATGCGTTTGGAAGAGATGGGCATCCCGACGCATTTTGTGCGCCGTCTAAACATGCGCGAACAATTGATCCGCGAAGTTGAAATCATCCCGATTGAAGTGATCGTCCGCAACGTCGCCGCTGGCTCTTTTTGTAAACGCTTCGGCGTCCAAGAGGGCACGGCCTTGCCGCGATCCATCGTCGAATACTGCTATAAATCTGACGAACTCGATGATCCCCCCGTTTCCGAAGAGCACATCACCGCTTTTGGCTGGGCCGCGCCGCAAGACCTGGATGACATTATGGCGATGTCGCTGCGGATTAACGATTTTCTGTCGGGCTTGTTCCTCGGCGTCGGCCTGAAATTGGTCGATTTTAAAATCGAATTTGGCCGGTTGTGGGATAACGAGCACATGCGGATTATTCTGGCCGATGAAATCAGCCCAGATTCGTGCCGCCTGTGGGACACCAAAACGAACGATAAAATGGACAAGGACCGCTTCCGCCGGGATCTCGGTAACGTGGAAGAGGCCTATCAGGAAGTTGCGCGGCGCCTGGGTATTATTCCGGAAAGTGGCCCCCGCGACATCCAAGGTCCGGACGTGATGCAGTAACCCGTCAGACGTAAGGCGACAAAAGCGTATGAAAGCAACCGTTCACGTTACCCTCAAAAATGGCGTTCTCGACCCGCAAGGCAAAGCCATCGAAGGGGCCCTCGGCTCGCTCGGCTTTGCTGGCGTTGGCGACGTCCGCCAAGGCAAGGTGATTGAGCTGACTGTCGATGAGACCGACGAAGCCGCTGCCCGCGCCGCCGTCACCGCGATGTGCGAAAAGCTGCTCGCCAACACGGTGATCGAAGATTACGAGATTTCGCTTAGCTAACCCAACGAAGGACCTGCGCTGATGAAAGCCGCCGTCATCGTTTTTCCCGGATCAAATTGTGACCGCGACGTTCAGGTGTCGCTGCGTCATGCTCTGGGTGCCGACCCGCACATGGTCTGGCACGCTGATTCTGACCTGCCCGCAGGCACCGACCTGATCGTGATCCCCGGCGGGTTTTCCTACGGTGACTATTTGCGTTGTGGGGCGATCTCGGCCCAATCGGCCATCATGGGCGCAATCAAGAAACGGGCCGGAGACGGAGCGTTGGTTCTGGGCATCTGCAATGGCTTTCAGGTGCTAACCGAATCAGGCCTGTTGCCCGGTGTGCTGATGCGGAATGCGAACCTTAAATTTGTCTGCCGCGACATTCACATGCGGGTTGAGGCCACCGGAACCGCCTTCACGTCCGGCTACACGCAAGGTCAAGTGATTCGCATTCCCGTTGCCCATCACGATGGAAACTACGTCTGCGATGCTGAAACCCTGAGCCGCATTGAAGGCGAAGGCCAAGAGGTGTTCCGCTATGTCGATGCAGATGGCGTGCAATCACCGGGATCAAACCCGAACGGCTCAATGAACGACATTGCCGGTGTGACCAACGCTGGCCGCAACGTGTTGGGCCTGATGCCCCATCCTGAACGCCTCGCCGACCCGATGCTGGGTGGCACGGATGGCAAAGCCCTATTCGACGCCCTCGCCCAACGACTGATGGCTGCCTAGCCAATCGTTTCGACAAAGAGAACCCGATGACCACTCAAACACCCGATGACGGCTTTCCGCCGGTAGACCCGGATACGGCTGGCGAACACGGCCTCAGCGCCGATGAATATCAGCTTGTGCTGAAAATTCTGGGACGCGATCCGAACCACACAGAACTCGGCATCTTTTCCGTCATGTGGTCAGAGCATTGTTCCTATAAATCCTCAAAGGTGTGGCTGAAGACCCTGCCGACCGAAGCGCCCTGGGTGATTCAAGGGCCGGGCGAAAACGCAGGCGTCATCGACATTGGCGATGGCATGGCCGCCATCTTTAAAATGGAAAGCCACAACCACCCCAGCTATATCGAGCCCTATCAAGGCGCGGCAACCGGCGTTGGTGGCATTTTGCGTGACGTGTTCACCATGGGCGCGCGCCCCATCGCCAACCTAAACGCCCTGCGGTTTGGCAAACCCGAACACCCGAAAACCAAACACTTGGTTGCCGGTGTGGTCGCCGGTGTCGGCGGATACGGCAATTGTGTCGGCGTGCCGACCGTCGGCGGTGAATGCGAATTCGACCCGAGCTATGATGGCAACTGCTTGGTCAACGCCATGACCGTTGGCATCGCCGAAACCGATAAAATCTTTTATTCCGCTGCTAGTGGCGTCGGCAATCCAGTTGTTTATGTCGGATCAAAAACTGGGCGCGACGGTATTCATGGCGCGACCATGGCCTCGGCTGAATTTTCCGAAGACGCCGAAGCCAAACGCCCAACCGTGCAAGTCGGTGATCCGTTCACGGAAAAACTGCTGATTGAAGCCTGCATGGAATTGATGGCGACCGATGTGATTGTCGGCATTCAAGATATGGGCGCCGCCGGTCTGACGTCCTCTAGTTTTGAAATGGCGTCGAAGGGCGGCATGGGCGTGGAGATGAATCTCGATCACGTGCCCCAGCGTGAAGACAACATGACAGCTTATGAGATGATGCTGTCGGAAAGCCAAGAACGCATGCTGATGGTGTTGCAGCCGGGCCGCGAGCATATCGCCGAAGCGATCTTTCGGAAATGGGGCCTCGATTTTGCCATCGTCGGCAAGCTGACCGATACGGGCCACATGGTTATTCGCCACCAAGGCCGCATTGTCGCCGACCTGCCGATTGACCCGTTGGCCGAAGCGGCCCCAGAATACGAACGCCCCTGGGAAGAAACCCCGATCTCTGAGCCTTTGTTCGCCCAAGACGTGCCGCCGCCCGATGATTTGATGGGTGCGCTGACGGCCCTTATCGGCTCCGCCAATGGCTGCTCAAAGCGGTGGATTTGGGAACAGTATGACCACATGGTCATGGGCGATACACTCGGCACCGGCCGCCCTGGGGCGGCGGATGCCGCCTTAGTGCGGGTGCATGGAACAGCAAAAGCCCTGGCCATGACCAGCGATTGCACGCCTCGTTATGTGAAGGCAGACCCGGTCATGGGCGGCCGCCAAGCGGTCGCCGAAGCCTGGCGCAACATCACCGCAACCGGCGCAACACCGCTGGCCTGTACCGACAACATGAATTTCGGCAACCCGGAACGACCGCGCATTATGGGGCAGTTTGTTGGTGCCTGTCAGGGTATGGGCCAAGCCTGTGAAGCCCTCGATTTTCCCATCGTTTCCGGCAATGTCTCACTGTATAACGAAACCGATGGCCAGGCGATTTTGCCGACCCCTGTGATTGGTGGCGTCGGCCTGATCGACGATGCAACAAAAGTGATGGGCCTCGCGTTCACAGCGCCTGACCTTGATATCATCTTGGTCGGCGATCCGGGCATGCACCTCGGCCAATCGGCTTACCTGCGCGATATTCTGGGCCGCACCGATGGCCCAGCCCCCAACGTTGATTTGGAACGGGAACGGGCCAACGGCGATGCGGTGCGCGGTGCGATTCTGTCGGGGAAAGTCGCTGCCTGCCATGATATTTCCAGCGGCGGCCTGTTGGTCGCGGTGGCGGAAATGGCGCTGGCCGGTAATCTCGGCGCGACAATTTCACTAACAGCCGACACGCCACTTCACGCCCAAGCCTTCGGCGAAGATCAAGCCCGCTATCTGATCGCTGCTGAAAATGGCGACGCGATTGCCGGCGCTTTGTTGGATGCGGGCATTACCGCTGCGGTCATCGGACATACCGGCGGCGATGCGGTGACGGTGAATGACGTTGGCTCTGTGTCCTTAGAAGCCCTGCGCCAAGCCCACGAAAACTGGCTGCCGGACTATATGGCCCTTTAAGTTTAGGGTCTTGCTGATCTTGACGCGAGGCCCGGGTCCAGCCATATCCGTTATCATACGCATGCCAAAGGAGACGCCGCATGGCAATGGAAGCCGCTGAAATCGAACGCTTGGTCAAAGAAGCGATGCCGGACGCCCAGGTCGTGATTGAAGATCTGCGGGGTGACGGCGATCATTATTCAGCCTTCATTAAGTCGACCGCCTTCATCGGCAAGAGCCGTATTCAACAACACCAATTGGTCTACCAAGCCCTGCAAGGCCGCATGGGTAATGAACTTCACGCCCTGGCCCTGCAAACCGGCGTGCCCGACGACGCCTAATTTTTGGGCGCAAGCCTATGACACCATAAAGGAACCATCACCATGAGCGACAATCCCGCCTTCGCTGCCATCCAATCCGAAATTGACGAAAATTCCGTTGTGCTGTTCATGAAGGGCACGCCAATGTTCCCGCAGTGCGGTTTTTCCGCCGCTATCGCTGGCGCATTGACCAACCTTGAGGTCAAATTCAAGGGTGTTAACGTTCTGGACGATCCAGACATGCGCAACGGCATCAAAGATTTCTCAAACTGGCCAACCATTCCCCAACTTTACGTAAAGGGCGAATTCGTTGGCGGCTGTGACATTGTCCGCGAAATGTATGAATCGGGTGAACTGCTACAAATGTTTACCGAAAAAGGCGTCGAACACGCGGCTTAGGTAATTAAGGTGACATAGAGTTTAACTCGTTTTTGTCTATGTCACCTTAATTATTGCCGCGCATCACGACATTCAAACTGTACGTATTTTCGTTCCACGAATGATTGGGGTTTGTGAACAGGCCTGTGTCGCTTTTCAACATGATCACTTCGCGGAGCGCGCGATAATCTGACGCATCAACAGCCAGTGCTTTCCGAAACGTTTCAATGACTTTGACTTCACCGTCGCGAACCATCCCATCAGATAAGACCAAATCGGTCAAATTCGCCAGCAAACACAAGGCCTGAGCAGGCGTCAGGCGCCCCCGTAGCGTGGTCATGAACCCTTCAAGGCTGACCTTCTGCGCGTATTGAAAGGCGCCAGACGTCAGTTCTTTAAGCTGCTTTTCCGTCAAAACATCCAGGCGAACCAGCTTTGACAAAATCGCAACCATGCTGGCGCGTTCTTGAACATTCACCTCTTTGTCGGCGGTTGCCGCATAGACCAAGGCAATGGCGAAAATCTCAAGCGGGCTAAGGCGATCTGGATCCATATCACAACCGTACCCTGTATTGATCCGCGATTAAATGGATACTCTTGGCGAAATCAGTATTCTTGAGTATAATAACGAGATGGCTGCACAAAGCAGCCTTCGGATAATTTGATAGTCAGACGATGCAGAAGGCATTAGACCGATGGCAGAAATTGGCGCTCCCAGCGTAGAACGGATTTTGGCTGCGGCCTCGCAGCGCTTGGAATCCGTCGATACAGAGATTGCCCGTCGCCAACAGAATACGGCGCTCCGCGATGCCAGAGACCGGCGCTTAGACGGCCAAGCCGAGGCGCGCCGCCAAGACGAATTCACAGACCGCCTGGACGTTCGCGAACAAGTCAGCGTCGAGGCGCTGGAAGCCGATCTTGAAAACTTGGCGAATGCCCAAGAATTTCGCACACAAATTGAAGTGGCCCGTCGCCAATTCGTGGCCAATGCGACAGACATTGAGAATCAGCGCCAAGTCGATCAACGCCTCGATGACGAACTGCTTATTGATGACATTCGTGACGACCGCGATGTTGAGGTCGCCGCCTTCCTTGCTGTTGAACGCGATCAGGCAAACCAAGTTGCCATCAATGATCGGGTGCAAGATGATCGTGCCGTCTCGAACGTGCCATTGGACCGTGCTGAGTTTGGCGCAGACCCCTTGGCGGTTAGCGACGAACGCCGGTCGTTCTTGCAGCAACTAGAAAGTCGCATCCAAGATGCCGAAGCGCTTGATCAGCAATTGATCCGCTCTGCCGACGAACGCCGCGCCGTGAACGAAGCCATCGAACGGGCGATTGGCGCTGATGTTGGCCAGCCCACTGCCGGGCAACCCGCCCCTGCGGGACCCGAGTTTAATGCGCTTGATCCTGACGCTGGCATCGGCGCTGAGGCACGCTTGCCGTTTGGTGAACGCCCGCTTGATCCCCTGAATGCGCAACCGGTTGAAGGCGATGCCCTAGCTGACGTTGAAGGCGCTGATCCGCTCGCACGCTCTGATGAGTCCGAACGCGCCCGCGAGGAAAACCTAGAGGCTAGCGACAACGCCCTCCGCCAGGAACGTCTGGATGATCGGGCCTTCCGTGAAGAACAATTCTTTGCCCAGCAGATTGTTGATAACCAGAATGCTCAAGACAGCGTCGAACGGGCATTGTTTGACCCGGGCGCAGACCGCGGCAGCATTGTAACGGTTGCGGGTTAGGTCTGCTCTTCTGTAATTTCTGAATGACTATCATCTGGCTGGTGCAGCCCAAGCGCCAAGTAAACGTGCAATGCCATAATCGGCATGATTGTTGCGTTCAGCAAAGTGCCAATTGCCGCAAGCGAGTCATTTATCAACTCGGTCAAAATTGAATTGAGAGCCAGCGCCGAAAGACCGTATAAACCCGCGCCAAACCCTGCACAAAAATAGATCACCTGGAACGTCACAAAAATCAGCGCAACGTTTACTAGAAATCGTTTTGATACAACAAACTCGCTCGAGAACGTCGTAGACAGCGTCTTTCTCAGCAACCAGTCGACTTTAATTCTGGTTGTAGGGGAGTCGTCTAAAAGGCTGGTCATCAACTCGGCTTTCTTATTGTCTTGTGTTTCAAAGCGGCTCGCGCAAAAGATTATCCACCCTATAGTCTTTAGACAATCTATGACACTGTACCCCTATGCCCAACGAAGACGCTGCCGTTACTCATTTGCCATTCTACCAGATTGAAATGAAATATGCCTGAACCAACCGAAGAGGTAATTCTTCACAACTATTCGCAATCTCCCGTCGCGGAAAAGGTGCGCGTGGCCTTAGGAATGAAACACTTAGCCTGGCGAAACGTTCAAATTCCACGGCTACCCCCAAAACCGATGGTCACGGCGCTTACCGGAGGATACAGACGCACCCCTGTTATGCAGATAGGTGCCGACATCTACTGCGACAGCCAATGCATCATGCGCGAATTAGAGCGACGGTATCCATCGCCATCTTTCTTTGAAAATTCTGAAGCTGGCATCATGTGGTGCCTTAGCCGATGGACAGATGGTGCCCTATTCGATCTCGCTGTGAGGTTGGTACTTGGCGCGACAAACGATGAGCTGCCGAATGACTTTGCACAGGATCGTGGCCGACTTTATCTGGGCGAGAATTGGGCAGAAGGCCTGAAGAAAGCGAATGCACAGTTGCCTCATCTGGTCGCACAGATACGGGCGCCACTTACATGGCTCAACGATCAGCTTCGTGATGGTCGCCGTTTCCTGCTTGGCGACAATCCCAGGGCAATCGACGCACAAATATACCATGTTGTGTGGTTTATGCGCGGTCGGTGGAGCGGTGGGCCATCAATGCTTTCCGAGTTTACAGACTTGGAGAGATGGGAGATGAATGTTCAGTCTCTTGGTCACGGCACACCTCAAGATATGAGTCCCGAGGAAGCGATTGCATTGGCACGAGACCATGACTCTATTGCAAAAGCATACATAGCGCCAAACGACCCACAGGACCTTAGCGTGGGAGCATCAGTAACGGTTCAACCTGACGTTGACGGCGGGGAACAACCCGTCATTGGGACCGTTCGCTATGCTGATGCTGAAACGCTTGTGATTGAACGAACCCACAACGATGTCGGGACGGTTTGTGTGCATTTCCCTCGGACTGGCTATCGTATTGAGATTAATTAGTCTCTTGAAAGCTTTGTTCTGACTATCGGAGTGTCGCCTACAAGGCTGGATCTAGTCAGCTTTCTAATTGTCTTGTGTTGCAAAGCGGCTCGCGCAAAAGATTATCTGCTCAACAGTCTTTAGACAATCTGTGCGGAGTTCGCGCCATACCCAACACCGACATTGCCGATATTCTTGATCTTTACCGCTACCCGCTCGACCAGCCAAACGCGCCCGAAGTTCAATCGTTGCTGACCGACGGCAAACAAGCCCTGCGCGATCGGGCGCTATTCCAATTACCGGGATTTGTCCGGCCCGCGGCCACACAGGCGATGGCGGCAGAACTGGTAGCCAAAAATATGACTGCCGCTATCATCAGGTTCTGAATCATCAAATTCCGAACGATTTAATAGTACGGCAGGTTTATTTCTGGAACCCGCTGGCTGAATTTTTGCGCCTTGTTGTGGGGTACGATACTTTTCATCGCAGTGAATGTCCGCACCTCGCCCTCAGTGCGAAAATCGCTAGCGACGGCGACACAGATGGCTGGCATTTCGATTCCAACGACGTTGTGTTTTCGATCTTGCTACAGGCACCCACGGGCGGCGGCGACTTTGAATATACGCCCTTTGTGCGCAGCGATGGCGCAGAAAACTTCGAAGCGGTCGCCGCGATCACTCAAAATCCGGACGGACAGGTCTTGCGGCCCGCTATGCAACCCGGCGACCTGACGGTTTTCTTCGGCGATGAATCACTTCATCGGGTCTCGCCCGTCACTGGCGACCAAGACCACATTGTTGCGCTGTTCTGTTACGACCGCGACCCCGGCACGACATTTTCAGAAACCTATGTCAGAGGGCTGAATGGGCGGTTGCCTACTGCCAACTGATAGTCGCACACAAACAAAAACGCCCGCTTCGCAGCGGGCGTTTGAGTGTTAGTTACTGATAGGTTCAAGGTTACCTATGCCGCTGCATGACTAATGTGTTTCTTCATCTATAGCCCGTAGCCGAAGATGATCATTAACGCTGACTTCTGGTAAGTTTAAGTCGCCAAGAATGGTCTCTCGCTCCTTACCGCCTCTGTAAGTCTTGATGATGCTTCGACGTTTGGGGTCGTACCGCACGTTGCTTGGAAGATACGTTTCAGCTTTCTCTTGGTTCTTCTCGTAAAGCGCCGGAAACGACTGAAATCGATGAAAAAAAGCGTGAACAAATAGCTCCCATGGTCGGTTTACATTTTCTTCTTTAGGAACTTCATAAGAGCCAATTGTCGATAGCAACATGCGTGTAACGGCTGGATAAAAACCTTCCAAGTTTTCATCAACTTTCTGTAACAACTTTAGCGCGATCCGTTGTTGCAAAGGGTCAAATCCCGAGACATTTCCTCCGAACCTTTGAAACACATGCCGATTGATTGAGATTGCGGAATGCCAAAACGGGTCATCACCTCCGTCAAAATCATTACAGAAAGTGAAAACAAACTCGACAACCATTTCGGCGACCTCATCCAATAGGGTAAAGTCTCGTACCATTTTTTTTTCGGTTTCATCTTTGGGTTCGAAAAACAGGCGAGTGTAGGTATCACTGTCCAATTCTTCGACGTGTTTCCGGGTATCATCGACCATCTGGAATAGGTCAAAAGTTAGGGCGGAAACCAGTCTATATCCCACCCGATCATCGCGAACCCTTTCGCGTATGTCGATAGTCACTAATGATATAAGGTCTGACGCACCACCTAGTCCATGTTGTTGCCAATAAGCCCCTGCAGAAAGTAACGAGTTTAACGTTAATCGCAGAGCGCGTGACGTTCTCTTTACCTGACCAACATCTAAGTCCTTGGTATGACCAAACGATAATCCCCACAGAGGTTCATAGAAACGCGCGAGGCGAGGGTTGCCGAACAACGCATCGCTAATAACTGCAGTTTCGCGAAATCCCTTGTATTCGACCTCTCTGGCAAACATTGAGTCTTCCATGAGAACCGCTTGGCGGGCGATTTCGCGAACAAATTCACTGATGGACTGACACTCAGTCGGGTATTTTGCGATCTCTCGGAGAATACGCGCTGTATTCCATGGCATATCTCGCACAAGAACACGGCAGAACGCCGGGTCAGAAAGCACCCGAAGGAATGCTGATGCGTAGTCAGAGTTATGTAACTGGCGGCGCTTTGCAAACAGAACAAATGCCGATGGTTTCCAGAGCTGCCGACGCAGGTCAGCTTTTCTAACCATGTCATAAATACAAGCGTCAAGGTCTCTGGAAAACTCGGCTCGGTCCTTGTCTGTCGCATGTGCTAACAACGCTATCGCCTCACTAACAAAGCGTTCCATGTTGACCGACGAGGCCTTGGTAGGGCGCGTTGCAACAAAAACCAACGTTGAGACTGCCAGTAAGAAGACAATTCCTGCACCTGCCTCCCAAAAAATTGGATATGTCCAAGGAGCACCTGACATGACGCCAAGACTCGGCAGGATCGCGGCAAAAATAACCATCAAGACTGCGACGAGGACGCATCCATATATATGCGCTTCTCGGATCAATCGGCATCTCAATCGAAATTTATAGATTGGACTTAGGAACTGCGGGACGATTAACGTAATACTCAAAGCGGCGACCGCTTCACCGATACTAAAATACAATAGTGCCGGGTTAGTTGGGTCGTAGTTGCAATGCCCTAGTGCCGCAATTCCCAGGCAATATGCCATCTAATCCCATGTCCCCATGCGAGCAAATTAGTTCAAGCGATACCATATGAATTGCATCTAACGAACATACCAGAACTCGTTGAGACGCACCACTAGAAAGGCTGTTGCCACCCCACAAACAAAAACGCCCGCTTCGCAGCGGGCGTTTGAGTATTTGAAAACAGCACGTCGTCTTAGCGAGAATAAAATTCGATGACGAGGTTTGGTTCCATTTGAACCGGATATGGAACGTCGGCCAGTTTCGGTGCGCGAATAAATGAGCCACGCATCTTTTTGTGGTCCACTTCCATATAATCCGGCACGTCGCGCTCGCTGCTTTCAGCGGCCAGCAGAACCAGTGGCAATTCACGTGATTTGGTTTTCACCTCAATCACGTCGCCATCTTTGATCATATAGCTTGGGATATCGACTTTTTTACCGTTTACCGTCACGTGGCCGTGGCCAACAAACTGGCGCGCTGCGAACACGGTTGGAACAAACTTCAAGCGATAGATCACCGCATCCAAGCGGCGTTCTAGAATCTCGATCAGGTTTTCTGATGTATCACCCCGGCGGCGCTCCGCTTCTTGGAAATAGCGACGGAACTGCTTTTCCGAGATGTTGCCGTAATAGCCTTTAAGCTTTTGTTTCGCCATCAACTGCAAACCATAATCAGATGGCTTGCGCGCACGCCGCTGGCCGTGTTGGCCGGGGCCATATTCACGGGTGTTTACAGGGCTTTTAGGCCGACCCCAAAGGTTTACACCAAGGCGTCGATTAATTTTGTATTTGGATTTTATACGTTTGGTCATGGCTTTTCTCGCGGATCCTCTGCGTTATTGGGTGTTATTATTTTAAATGCCGACGTTAACCGCCGATCATCGTGTCCCGGCTGAGCACCCTGTTCATAAGGCTGCCCTGGGTTTCCCATGCCGCGAGGCACGGGCGACCACAACCCGGGAGTGAAGCGCGGGTTTATAGGCGGTTTTTGAGGATTGTCAAACGGTGTGAAAGGCAACGTAAGTGGCGCGTTCAGGCGCCCGTATTAGGCGTCTGTATTCTGTGGCCAAGCTTCAAGGCGCCCGGCACCATCTAATTCCGCATCCCAATAGAGAAAATCGCGCCAGCTTTCGTGCAGATAGTTGGGTGGAAAGGCACGGCCATTCTCTTGCAGTTCGTAATTCGACGGCGCATCGGGGAAACGGTGCGGGTGCATGCCACATTGCGCCGGCAATGCATTCGCTTTTAATAAATTACAACAAGAACAAGCCGTTACGACGTTTTCCCACGTTGTTCGCCCGCCTAATGATCGTGGCACAACATGGTCAAACGTCAAATCTTCCACCCGAAACCGACCGTTGCAGTATTGGCAGCTAAATCGGTCCCGCAGGAACACGTTAAAACGGGTAAAGGCGGGTCGGCGGACCATAGGCACGAATTCTTTCAGCGCGATGACACTGGGCAATTGAAAGCTCACCGACGGCGAATGAACGACTTGTTCGTACTCAGACACAACATTAACGCGGTCCATGAACACCGCTTTCACCGTGTCTTGCCAGGACCAAAGAGACAGGGGGAAATAACTGAGCGGGCGATAATCCGCATTCAGCACCAAAGCCGGGCATGACTCAGGCGATGCCGCCATGATCTTTGCCTCCACATAATCCACGCCTTTAACCAGGCTACCCCACAAGATATAGGGCTCATTCCACTCATGTCACGGGACAATACAACATCATCTGGGGATGCCAAGGGGCGTGGTGTGACAGTTTGGTGAAACGCTGGGGATGCCTGTCCTTCACCAAATTGTCATTGCCCTGCCCTTGCGAACCGAGACGGGAATGACGATCTGCACCTCAGGCGTGGATATTCCACACCGCTTAATCAATGTTGATTTTTTATGAGAGAGGAACTCACATGCCGCACGCTTTGCACCCTGGATCAACCATGCCCGAAATGACCTTACCCCTGGTAGGCGGTGGCGATGCCAAAATCGGTGGCAGCAGCGAACGTTGGCAGGCTATTGTGATTTATCGTGGCAAGCACTGCCCACTCTGCAACAAATACCTGAACGCGCTGAATGGTTTGCTGGCTGATTTTGACGGCATTGGCGTCGATGTGATTGCCGTTTCCGGCGACCCGCAAGAAAAAGCCGAAGCGAGTGCCCAAGAATGGGGCCTGAAAATGCCCGTGGCCTACGGCCTAAGCATGGAGCAAATGCACACGCTGGGTCTTTATGTGTCTGAGCCTCGTAGCGCTCAAGAAACAGATCAACCGTTCAATGAGCCCGGCCTGTTTGTCGTGCGCCCAGACGGCACCTTGCAGATCATCGATATTTCCAACGCACCCTTCGCTCGTCCAGACATGGAAACCATCAAGAACGGCCTGAATTTCATTATGGGTAATGATTACCCTATCCGCGGAACGCTGAACAAAGCAGCCTAAGGCGGCGGCGATCAGGCGGTGGGGACTATCTGTCTCCGCCGCCGAACGCACCCAGAATCATGGCTTGGGCGATCGCAATACCAACCTCATCAATACCATGGCCCAAGCCTGGGCGAACGTGTGCGCCAACCCGCACGCCGTTCTCTTGCAGCCCTTGATACGCATCAGGTAGGCACGCAATCGGCAGAACCTCATCCGAATCGCCATGCACCAATGCCACAGGCGGGCGCGATTTAATGTCGTCAGCCAGTGTCTCACGACCGATCAACATGCCTGAAAACCCAACGATCCCAGCAACTGGTTTGGCCCGGCGCAAACCAACGTGCAAGGCCATCATGGTGCCCTGGCTAAAGCCAATCAGAATCAAGTCTTGTTCCGTTAACTTGTACTCGGCCAAGACCTCCGTGATGTAGGCATCTAAAATTGGCCCGGCATAGGCGACACCCTTAATCCGTTCTTCCAAGCTGAAATTGGTTAAGGGAAACCACTGCCGACCATTGGGCACCATCGGTACCGTATCCGGCGCGTTGGGGGCCAAGAATAAGGCGTCTGGTGCCGCATCGCGAAGCCCGGGTGCCAAGCCGATCAAATCATCGCCATTCGCCCCATAGCCGTGCACCAGCACGACAAGCCGCTTCGGCGCTTCGCCATTGGCGGGATCTTGCTTTGGGCCATCCAGTTTCGGCAAATCAGACATCGGCTCTCTCTCAGTTCAGGGCAGTTCAGGGCAGTTCAGGTTACATGAAGAACGTAAACCATGGGCCTAAAACATTGTCGGGCACCTTGCCAGCACGTTTGCCAGCCGTTACCGATTTCCCATGACACACAGTCCTGGTCCCACCACACGGTTTGCACCCAGCCCCACAGGGCGCCTGCACCTCGGCAGTGCCTATTCTGCTTTGTTCGCTGAGCACGCTGCCCGCTGCGACGATGGGGCATTCTTGCTGCGGATTGAAGACATCGATCAAACCCGCTGCCGACCTGAATTTGAGGCTGGTATCATCGAAGATCTGACGTGGCTGGGCCTAACTTGGCCAACGCCGGTTCGCCGCCAATCTGATCACATGAAGGACTACGCGGCGGCGCTGGACCACCTGAAAGCAATGGGCTTGGTCTATCCCTGCTTTTGCACTCGGGCCAACATTCGCCGCGAAATCGACGCGGCTGCGGGTGCGCCCCATTTATCGGGTCCGGAAGGACCGATCTATCCCGGCACCTGCCGCGGCTTGGATGTACTGGAAAGCCAAGATCGGGTGGCGGCAGGCGAAGCCCATGCGATCCGACTCCATATGAGGCAAGCGATCCAACAGATAGGTCTACTTACGTGGCTCGACGCCGACCACGGCCCCCAAGCCGCAACACCTGGCCTGTTCGGCGATGTTATCTTAGCCCGCAAAGACGTGCCCACCAGCTACCACATGGCCGCCACATTGGATGACCACCTTCAGGGCATTACGCTGGTCACGCGCGGTGAAGACCTGCGCGATGCCACCCATATTCACCGCCTGTTACAGGCCCTGCTGGGGTGGCATACCCCGACGTATCAGTTCCACCGGGTGTTGACCGACGAGGCGGGAAGACGATTGTCAAAGCGCGATAAGGACCTGACGATCCTAGCCCTGCGTGACGCAGGCAAATCTCAACAAGACGTTTTCAACATGATAGGGTGGCCACAATGACCCGCTTATCCATGACCTTTGTTTTTGTTTGGCTGGCGCTTGGACCAGGAACCACCCTTGCCCAATCCCTGCCCGAGGGGGCGAAGGTCTTGGGAGAGGCCACTGTGGTCTCGGTGGTGGATGGCGATACCGTTGTCATTAGCCCGATGATCGACGGGGCCAACGAAATTCGGCTGGTGGGTCTTCAAGCGCCGAAGCTGCCCTTGGGCCGGGTTGGCTTTCAGGCCTGGCCCTTGGCAGACGAGTCTAAGGCTGCACTGGAGGCCCTCACTCTGAACCGCATCATCACAGCGGTCTCAGGCGGCGCGCAGAAAGATCGCCATGGTCGGCTTTTGGCGCATATGGTGTTGAAAGATGGCACCTGGGTTCAAGGTGCCTTGCTGGCCGATGGGTGGGCACGTGTTTACAGCTTCCCCGACAATCGCTGGGCCGTGGACGACATGCTGCGCCTAGAACGAACAGCCCGTGCCGCTTCGGTTGGCATTTGGAACCATCCCTTTTATGCGGTGCGCGCCCAGTATGACCTTAAAGACCTCGATGGCAGTTTCCATCTCATAGAGGGCCAAGTGCGCGCAGCACAAACGGTAAAGGGCCGCACCTATCTTAACTTTGGGGCGAATTGGAAAACCGATTTTACAGTAACCATCGAAAAGCGAGATCACAAAAAATTCAAACAAACGGGCTTAGACCTTGAAAGCCTGGCTGGCACTTGGATTCGGGTGCGCGGATGGCTTAGTATGCGTAATGGCCCCACCATTCGTGCCACCCATCCCGAGCAAATCGAAATTCTAGATTAACAGCGTTGATCCCCTCGCCAACCCAGGCATAGTCTAAACCATGATGATAATAAACCGACCTCTGTTCATGCCATCGCTGCGCCGCGTCGCAACGGGTCTTTTAATTGCCGTCGCCGCCACCCAATTGGTGGCGTGTGCAGCCAATCAGGCAACCGGGCGATCTTCCTTCACGGCTTTCATGTCAGAAGAAGATGAGTTGCGCGTTGGCGCAGAAGAGCACCCTAAGATTCTGCAACAATTCGGCGGCGAGTATATCGAAATTCCAGGCCTAAACGCCTACATTCAAAACATGGGCATGGAGTTGGCCGCGCTATCAGAAAAACCAAATCTGCCCTATCAGTTTACCGTGTTGAATGACGAAGCCATCAACGCTTTTGCCCTACCCGGTGGATACATCTACATCACCCGAGGCCTGTTAAGCTTGGCCGACACGGAGGCCGAAGTCGCTGGCGTTCTCTCGCACGAAATTGGCCACGTCACGGCGCGCCACACGGCGGAGCGGTATTCTCAAGCCGTGGCGACCAGCATTGGTGCAAACATCATCGGCATCATCGGTGGGGCCTATGGCCTTCGCGGCGTCGGTCAAGCGGCTGGATTGGGGGCACAGTTGTACGTGCAGTCTTTTTCGCGTGAGCAAGAGCTCGAATCTGATTTACTCGGCACTCGGTATATGACCCGTGCCGGTTATGATCCAAGCGGCCTGACCAGTTTTTTTAAAAAATTAAAAGGTCAAACGGAACTACAAGCCGCTGAAATGGGGCGTCCAGAACTGGCCGATCAGTATTCCCCCATGTCGACCCATCCCCGCACCGATGACCGCATCATCCAGGCGACCCGTTTGGCCGCAGAAAACCCTGTTCCCAATGCCCGGCACGGGCGCGATACCCTGTTGCAGATGGTGGATGGCATCATCTTCCGCGATGACCCCAAGCAAGGCATTCGCAATGGCCGCCTGTTCCAGCACCCCGGTTTGAAGCTGCAATTTGAGGCCCCACCCGAATTCGTTCTGATCAACAGCCAGCGTAATGTCACCGCTGTTGGGCCGGAAGGCAGCAACATTATCTTTGATGCAGCCCCACCGTCATCAGCCAGGCCTTATGGCGATGTTAAATCCTACTTGGTGCGCGAATGGGCACCAGGCCTTAATCTGCAAGGCGTGCAGGAAATAACGGTGAATGGATTAGAGGCGGCGACAGCCGCCGCACAAATCAAAACAAACAACGGACCTCGCGATGTTCGGCTGATCGCGTTTCGCGAAAACCGTGACACCATTTATCGCTTTGCGTTTCTGTCACCGCCATCACGCAGCCAAGTTCTTGAAGAAGATTTCCGCCGGATGACCTATAGCTTTCGCTTGTTGTCTGACGCGGAGGCTGCTGCCATCAAGCCCATGCGAATTCGGATCACGGCAGTTCAGGCCGGTGACACCGTAGAAAGCCTGTCCGCCGCCATGCCCATGGAGCGGTTTAAGATCGAATGGTTCGAGTTGCTGAACGCGGTTGAACGCGGCAAGCCCTTAGTCCCTGGGGCAAAAATCAAGATTGTGACCCAGGGCTAAAATCACCAAGAGGGCTGACCGTTAGGCGACCGGCGGCTCCACTACTGGCGCTGGAGTTGGCACTGGTGTCGTTTTCAAAAACGTTTCCAGCTTTTTGATCGCTTCATCAATATCCGTCTTGTCGATCGCCGCGAGTTCTGATGCCATCCGATCACGTGCCGATTCAAAAATCTGCCGTTCACTGAACGACTGATCCGGTTGCCCCACGTTGCGATGAAGATCGCGAACAACTTCGGCAATTTGAATTGGATCGCCTGAATTGATCTTCGCTTCGTATTCCTGAGCCCGACGGCTCCACATCGTGCGCTTGATGCGAGCGCGGCCCTTTAATGTATTCAAGGCATCGTCAATCTGCTTGCGGGTCGAAAGTTTCCGCAAACCAGAGTTCGCAACCTTATGAACGGGAACGCGCAACGTCATGCGGTCACGATCAAAGGAAATCACGTAAAGTTCCAGGCTGTGTCCAGCGATCTCCTGGATCAAAATTTCTTCAACCTTGCCAACACCATGGGTTGGATACACCACGTAATCACCAACCTGGAACGGAAGCTTATCCGGGTTGCTGCGAACCGCAACAAGTTTGACCTCGACTGGCTTTGGTTTTGGTTTGGGCGCAACCACAATAGGTGCCGGTTTCGGAGCAACGACTTTCGTTGCAGAAGCCTTCACAGGCGCTGCTTTTTGGGCCGGCGCCGATTTCGCAGGAGCAGCCTTTTTCGCCGCAGGAGCCGCTTTCTTAGCTGGCGCAGCCTTCTTAGCTGGCGCAGCTTTCTTCGTTGGAGCAGCTTGCTTAGCCGCAGAAGCAGCTTTCTTCGTTGGAGCAGCCTTCTTAGCTACAGGTGCAGCCTTCTTAGCAGGTGCTGCCTTTTTTAGGGGCACGGCTTTCGCGGCCGGAGTTACCTTTTTGGCCGTCGTCGTTTTTTTCACAGAGGCTGCCTTTTTGGTTGGAGCCGCCTTCGCGGCGGATTTCGTGGATTTCTTCGTAGCGGTCGATTTTACCGTTGCAGTCTTCTTTTGGGCGGCCTTTTTAGGCGCAACCTTTTGGGGTGCAGCCTTCTTTGGAGCAACTTTTTTAGGCGCTGCCTTTTTTACTGCCGCAGATACTTTCTTTTTTGCCGCTGGTTTTGCCTTGGCTGCCGCTTTCTTTGTAGATTTTGCCATTCGTCTCGTATCCGTTCTGTCATTCGGCATTCCAATGGATGCCATCTGAATCTCATACCGAGAATGACACACCTCGCATCAAGCCTTGGGATAAAACCGTCTCACAGAGACTCAGATGACCTACGGCCAACCCTTAGCAACGCAACAGAATGTGTAACACACGGCACCAAGGACACATCGCCCTTGGCAACAAGGGCGGGTTGGTATCACAAATTACGCGGAATAAACAGCCCTTAACGCAAACCGACAGTCACACCGGCTGTTACGAGCCTTCGCCCGGATTGGAACTCAGCATCTCTTCTTTGCCTGGTTTATCTTTCCAGTCCTCTGCATCGTCTGGCACATCGCCTTTTCGGGTAATGTTAGGCCACTCAGCAGCGAACTTGGTGTTGATTTCCAGCCACTTTTCTACGCCAGGTTCCGTATCCGGCACAATGGCTTCAGCCGGGCACTCTGGTTCACAAACGCCGCAATCAATGCACTCGTCCGGGTGAATCACCAAGAAATTTTCGCCAACATAAAAACAATCGACGGGGCATACTTCAACGCAGTCTTGGAACTTACACTTAATGCAATTTTCAGTGACAATATAGGTCATGATAACTCCGTCTTACGGCATAACGTTCAGTATGCAATCGACCTAGGGTTCAAAACAGCTGCCGTCAAGGTGCGCTTACTCAATTACTGTGCCCGTTGAGGCCTGCAAACTCCGTTGGCGGGCACTTCGGCGGGCATTGGCGTGGTCACGGTCGCTGATATGCAGTAAGCCAGCAACGCGCCTTGCTAGTGCGGCCTCGTAATCGTCCACGCGGCCATCAGCAAAGACAACATCCCAAAGCATTTCAATCACAGCCACCCGTTCATCAGCCTCCAGGGTTTCTGCAATGACCCGTGTGAACTTGAAGATTTGGGCCGATTCAGCCACTTCAATCTCAGCTTCGCCCATCAATTCGGCTGTTTCGTCATCATCAAGCCCAAACCGCTCAGACAAGACTTGGGTAATGGCTGCCCGCTCTTTTTCATGGAACTGCCCATCAATGATAGCCGCTTCGACCAACAACGCAGCCGCCGCCAAACGCAACAGCGTTTCCGGGTCAGCGTGGGTGACAGCATTGCCGTCTGGTGAGAAAAAGGTCGCAAGACGTTTAAGCATAAGGTTTGCTATCATACGTCTTCGCCCGTTCCAACCATAAAGGCCATTTTTGATGAATGAACCTGATCTGCGCCGTTTTGCGCCTGCAACGATGCGCAACCGAGACGTCATTCTCGATGTCTTCAAGACCAAGTTGCACACCACCAATAAAGTCATAGAAATTGCCTCTGGGTCCGGCGAGCATGCCGTGTTTTTTAAAAGCCAACTGCCGCACCTTGTCTGGCAGCCCAGCGACGTAGACGCCGACAGCCGCGCTAGCATTCAAGCCTGGGCAGATTATCAAAACGTCGACCTGCCCACTCCGCTCAACGTGAACGTTATGCGCGCGGATTGGGCGGCGGGACTGACAGCCGACGCCCTGGTTTGCATCAATATGATCCATATCGCGCCTTGGGCGGCGACAATTGGGCTTATGCACGGGGCTGGCCAGATTTTATCGACTGGCGGGCTTCTGGTGTTGTATGGCCCTTTCAAGGTGGATGGGCAGCACACGTCTGAAAGCAATCATCGGTTTGAGGTCGAGTTTCTTAAGGCCAACAACCCAGAATGGGGCGTTCGCGACCTGGACGACGTTCGCACGGAAGCTGCTCAGCGCAGCATGACCTTGGTTGACACGGTTGACATGCCTGCCAACAACAAAATTGTTGTGTTTCAGAAGAACAATTAACAGCTATTCCGCACCGCCCGGCTCCGGGCGCAACTTGTCCATGGCGCGGCGATCCCTTTTGGTCGGACGACCCATGCCCTTTTCACGGGATGGGGCTTTGGTCGCATAGGGATCATCCGTCTTTGCTTTTGGTTGCGGCGGGGCCAAGTCCTTATACAACGCCTGAGCCTCAAGCGCCGGGCCGCGCCGATCTGCCAAGGCAACAATTTTGATGGCCCGAATATGGGGGCCTTGGGGAAAGGCCAATAAGTCACCTGGCTGCACGGCACTATGGGGTTTCACGCCAACCCGACCGTTCACCCGAACACCACCGCCTTGGCACACCTTCGTTGCAATGGTGCGGGTCTTAAAAAACCGCGCGCACCACAACCACTTATCAAGTCGTTGTGTGGCCTCCTTCATCCGTCTTTCACCAACGCTGCAAGCGCGGCAAAGGGGCTGTCAGCACTCATCTGCCTGACCTTTGCTTTAGATTGGCCTTTCTTCTGTATCTCCGCCGCCTCAATCTCTCGCCGCGCCGGTTTTGTCGCACGCCGAAGCCACGGGTCTGACGACTCCGTATTGGGGGGCGGCTTCGCCGCGCGATAACCCAACTGCCCTAAAACAAGGCGAGTTTCTTCCGCGTTGGTCCCAAGCGCTGTCACCATCGCTGCTGATGGCTGGAACGGCCCTTTTTTTGACGCTTCCCACGCCAAGTCGGCAATCCGTTCAACCATATCCAATCGCACGGCACGGGTTCGGCACAGGGCAAAGCCAAGGTGATGCAGTCGATCTCTGTCCATGAGCGCATCAATGCTAAAAGAGGCCTGACCGTCGTTGGGCAAAAACCCAATACCCCGTTGTTCTGTCCACACCGCCCAGAGCAGGGCCCGCCAGCGCCGCGCTTCTGGCTTAAGAAGCTTCGGTATAAAGACATGCTCCCGACCCAAGGTGATCGCCATCTGCCGCAGCGCTTTGCGATCTTCGCGGGTGAGCGCAGCAATCAAAGGCGCAACCTGCACGCGGGGCGCATTCCCCAGTCCTTCCGAGACCTGATAGTGAATGCCACGAACTGAACTACTATAAGCACTTGTTTGGGCAAATAAGGGTTTCAGGATGGTGCCAAGGGATTGATCGACCCAGGCCTGAAGCCGCACCTCAACCCGGTCCCGGTCATCTGGCGCGATGATCGACTCCGCCAACACGCGCACATCGGGGCGCATCAAATCTCGGCCTTTAGTCAGGCGACCAATTGGGAACTCTTCCCAAATCAGATTCAAATAATCGTCGATCGAAATGTCAGACTCTGGTGCGTTCGCAATCTGATGAGATCGCGCAGACAGTGTTTCACCCAAGACACGATCCGCCGCTGAACGAACGGCCCGGCGGGCGACGCCTGCCTCCGCTTCCACGGGGATAAATTTTAATCCCTCCAACGTACCCACGGGATGCCCCTCAACGATGACAACGCCGTCTCGCCGCACCGCTGCCAACAGATCGCGCTGATCGCGCAACCCACTCACCAAAGCGGCCGTCCGCTTATCAACAAAGCTCAGGCGCAAGCGATCATGCAAAGCATCAGATAATCGATCTTCGACGTCGCGGGTGCGCTCACACCAGGCAAGCGCATCTTCGAGCCAGTCGGCATGGTGGGCGATATACGTCCAGGTGCGGATCGCTGCAATGCGGGCGGATAAGGTATGAATATCGCCATCCATCCGGTCGATCCGGGCAACCTGACCCGCAACCCAATCTGGATTCAGTTTCCCCGTGCCTGTGCCCGGCGTTTCCGGGTCGGCGCCCATCAACATCAGATACAGCCGTTTCAGCAATGCCGTGTGGCCGTCGTCCATCAGCTTTCGGAAATCTGGAATCTGACAAACCCGCCACAGCAATTGAATGCGGCCCGGCGATGTTGCCAAGACCTTGATGGCCGTGTCTTGGGCCAGGGCATTCAAAGCCCGTTCGTCATCCGCTTCGCGGACGCGGCGCAATCCAGGATGGTCGGGGGATTCCCGCAGGCTTGCCGCCAAGGCATCCAACGTTTGAAACCGCAATGACGGGTTTCGCCAATACACATGTGATAGTGCATCAAATTCATGGGCTTCGATCCGGTCGACAATTTCCGGATCAAAAGCCCGCGCCTCTGCCGTGGTGCCAAAGGTGCCATCCGTTTTGTGGCGTCCAGCCCGGCCAGCAATTTGGGCAATCTCTGCCGACGTGAGATTGCGCCGTACCCGACCATCAAACTTGCGGGTCTGGGCGAAGGCGACGTGGCGTACATCCATGTTTAACCCCATACCAATCGCGTCTGTAGCAATCAGGTAATCCACTTCGCCCGATTGATACATGGCGACCTGGGCATTGCGGGTTCTTGGGCTTAGCGCCCCCAGCACCACAGCAGCGCCGCCCCGGTGGCGACGCACCAGTTCCGCCAGGGCATAAACGTCACTGGCGGAAAACGCGACAACGGCGCTGCGCGGCTTCAATCGATGAACCTTCGCACCGCCGACATAGGTAAGCTTTGAGAGGCGGGGCCGGGTTTCAATCTGCACACCAGGCACCAAAGCCTTCATCAAACCGCGCATGGTTTCTGCACCCAAGAAGACAGTTTCGTGGGTTCCCCGGGCGGACAAAAGGCGTTCGGTAAAAATATGGCCTCGCTCCGGGTCTGCCGCGACCTGGATCTCATCGATGGCAAGAAATTCAACCAGCCGGTCAACCGGCATCGATTCGACCGTACACATGAAATAGCGCGCGCCGGGCGGTACGATCTTTTCTTCGCCAGTAATCAGGGCAACCTGAGCCGCGCCTTTTTCTTTGACGGCCCGGTCATAGTTTTCGCGCGCTAAAAGGCGCAGAGGAAAGCCAATCATGCCCGTGCGGTGGGCCAACAGGCGCGCCATGGCGAAGTGGGTCTTACCCGTATTTGTCGGACCCAATACCGCCGTGATGCGGGGGTGAGCGTCTGTATAAAGCGTATTCATGTCTCCATGAAGATCGCGATATCGATGCAGAAATTCAACAGGAGTCTGTCATACGGTGCTTTTTCAAGCACTTTAGACGACAGAGGGACGACGCACCTTGGTAAGATAAGGTATAGTGTTTGCGAATCGATTGATGATCTGGGCCTACGGAGCGGACCTGCCATGCCAACAACAGTGATCAGCGGGGCCGAAATCTTGCGCCGCCAGGCTTTGAATGCGGACGCACGGTGGCCAACAGACAGTGCCGGGCGTGATCGCCTTCACCCCATCGCTTTGGCCCGCATTGATGCCCCTTTTACGCTGCCCGCCGATGCGTCGGTCATGGTGCTGGGTGATCCCTTTGCCATGGCATTGGCGACAGCCTTGGGGGCACGCAATAACCCCATGCCCGCCGAAGAACGTCTATCCGTTCGCGGTGTTGGCATCCCCATTGAAGCCAAACAAACCAACCTGCTCACGCCTTCCGCCATGGATGCAGTCCTGTCTCGGGCCCTTTCCCCCGCCGCGCGAGGGGGGACAGAAGAAGGCTTTATCGATTTAGGCAATGCCCGTTGGCTTGATCCGTTGGCCGCCCCCGACCAGCCAACGACCCTGTCAACGTTACGGGCACGGCGGCTGCGTCTGGACTTTGTTTTCTCAACAGCGGCAACTGTTGATTGGGTGATTTTCATCCCTCAAAGCGCCGAGGCCTGGTGGGATGCCCGCATCGGCGCTTACGTCAATGTGCCGTCTGAAGCCGCACTAACCCATGATCCCACACGGTTTTCCATGCACTTGTTGGACGCGCACGACGTTCGCCAAGCCCTGGAAAGCGCGCGCGAACGTATTCGTATGGCGCACAAGGGCACCGTTAAATTTGCCGTTGGCGTATCGCCGCGCCCGATTGCTGAAACGTTCACGGGCGAGGATGTTCTGCTGGCCAATGAGCGAACAAAAAGTGTGCTTGTGGCCGGGGCGCGTGCGTTTGCCGATGGCCGGTCCGATATCGCCTATCTACCAATGCTGGAAACCGTCGCCCGCAGCGCACCATCTTTGGCCTTTGGCCCGGATGGTCGCACCGTGGGTGCCCGCATGATGGGTGTGTTGGTCGAACGGATCAGTGCCGCTTTAACGCCATCGGCTAAACCGCTCGGATACAGCCAAGACCCGATCAAAGTGCCAAGCCGAGGCCAGGTCTTGCAAAAACAAGCGGATGCCTTGGTTGCCCGTTTTGATGACGACACCGTCGTATCGGCCTTAAAGAATGCGTCACGGTCGCACCCCGATGCCTACGATGTCCATATGCGGCTGGCCCGCAAGCTCGGGAAAGATGGCCGCACGGCAGAGGCTGTCGAGGCCTTGCGCGATGCGGTTGCGGCAGCTCATTCCACGGCAGACCTGATTGAGACACAAATTGAGCTCGGCCGCGCTCAGGCCCGTATTGGTCACTATGCTGATGCCGAACGGGCCTTGCGGGCGGCGTCTGAACTGCGCCCTGCTGATGGCAGCATCCGCCTTGACCTGGGCATTGCCCTGATGCGGATGGACCGGCTGGCCGAAGCGGACGCCGAAATTCGCCGGGCCTGTGATTTGATGCCCGAAGATGCCGTTGCCCACCTGGAACTGGGACGCTTATTACGAACCCGCAAACGCCCAGAAGAGGCCGCCGATGCTTTGGCCCGCGCCGTCGCTCTTGCGCCGCAATTGGCAGATGCTCAACACGAACTGGGGCAGGCCTTATTGGCGCAACGCAAACATGCCCCCGCGCTTGCGGCGCTCCGCCGAGCTGCCGAACTAGACCCCAGGTTCGCCAGTCACCGGTCAGCTTGACGAATTTCTAGTGTGGTGGATTCGAAGTTCACCGCATTTTTTGAGGCGACCACTTTAGGGAACTTCGAATCCAAAACCACACGAGATCAGGTAGCGCTTTAACCGTCGCCACCATTTTTTCAATTTAAGATTTCCTAAATAAGCGCTATAACCATTGCATGATGCTCAATCGCGAAACAATCAACAATCGCTTCAAGTTGGCTTACCATCGAATCGTGGCACGCCGAATGAAGACCAATCCTTCAGTCACACTGAAGGCTAAAGAAATTGTTGCAGACTGGAACAAATTGCCAACCCCGCCAACATATGCCGTCGCTTGGAAAGATTTGTTATCTTTGCCTGATAGCGTTGTTGGGCACGAGCTAACCCGACGCTCAGAGTGGCACGATTTTCTTCGCATCAATTCTCCCTTCGGTATCCTAGGGGAGTTGATTATGTCGGAGCATGATCGCCAGAGATTGTGGCAAGTGATCAATAGATCAAAGGTAACATCCTGAGTCCTTATCGGTCCGTCGCTGACTTACAGCGGGCGGTAAGAGCCATTGCACATCATTTCCAAACAGATGAGGTCTTTGTCGTCGGGAGCCAAGCTGTTCTTGCGTATCACAACACCCCTCCAACTCTGGCGGTAATGTCACGCGAAATTGATGTTTATCTAGCAAACACAGACGATGAAACATCTGAAGAAATCAATGCGCTATTCGGATTTGGAAGCCCGTTTGATCAAACGCACGGTTTTTACATTGATGGAGTCAGTGAGACGACTGCTATTCTTCCGCCAGATTGGCGAACACGAGAAATCGTTCGCACCATTGACGTTTATGGACGCACGGTTCGGATGGTTGTGCCTTGCCCAGAGGATCTCATTGTATCGAAACTAGCTCGACTTGATGAAAAAGACAAAGTCTGGATCCGCGAATACGTTTCACACTATAAGTGCGATCTTGACTTGATCAAAAGCGGTGTAAGGGCGGCTATAAATATACACGCCAAAGCCTCTTCTATTGATATGTTCTTGAAATCCCTCAGCATTCGGTGACTGTCTATTTCTTCTCAGCTGCGTCACCAAAAGGCGGGATCAGAACAAAGTTCCCAACATGGGCCTTTTCCATAAACGCTCGTTGCGCCTCTGCGATCTGATCAAGCGGGTACACACCCGCGACCAAAGGCCTAATCTCACCCCGTTCAATGTACGAGACTACGTTCGGAAAAACGGGTTCGTCCCAAGCGGTACAGCCGATCAAGGTGAGGTCTTTCAAATAGAACGTCCGCATGTCCATCATCACGTTTGGCCCCGCAATTGCGCCAGACGACGCATACCGACCACCCCGCTTCAAAACCTCTAGCCGATCCTGAAAACCATCGCCGGCAACATTGTCGATAACGACATCCACCGTTTCTTTTCCCAAAACATCCGCCAGAACATCATTTCGGTCGACGGTGCGATCCGCCCCAATGGCCCGCACCGCATCAGCTTTGCCCGCCCCAACAACGGCGGTCACTGTCGCGCCGCGTCGCTTGGCCAATTGAACCGTTGCCGAGCCAACACCACCGGATGCCCCGGCAACCAACACATGATGCCCCGCCACCACACCAGCGCGATGGACCATATTTTCCGCCGTGCCATAGGCACAGGGAATGGTCGCTAACTCTTCGTCCCGCCAATCACAATCAACGGCAAAAACGTCGCTGGCCGGGACCTTAACAAACTGTGCAAAGGCCCCATCAAAGTCAGACGCCATCCAACGGTTATCCATCGAGCCAAACCCGTTGGGGCGCATGCATGCTCGCACCAACACACGTTTGTTCAAAAGGAGTTTTGCGGCATCGTCAGCGACCGCGACCACGCGGCCGCAGCAATCGGTGCCTTGGATGAAAGGAAACGGCGTTGCTTCATTCCAGCCACCATCAGCCACCTCTGCCCCTTCAGTGTCTTCGGTGGCCCCCGTCACGCTGGAAGAATACCACCCCAACCGGGTATTAATTTCCGTATTATTCACCCCCGCAGCCAACACTTGAATCAGGGCCTCGCCTGGACCAATCACGGGGACAGGAACGGCGCGGTAATCCAATTTGTCATACCCACCATTGCCCGTGGTCACGACCGCTATCATCGTTGGCTCATCGCCTGAAACATCAAACCTGTTTTTATCTTGCATACTCAATACTCTCTTTGCTGCATCTCAAAAAACCGACAAACCGGTTTTGGTTGTTAGCAGTTCCAGCGCCGCCGTCCCGGCCAGCGAATTGCCACTTCGGTCCAGCCCCGGTGCCCACACACAAACCGACAACTCACCCGGAATCACGCCAATAATACCCCCACCAACACCACTTTTAGCAGGAATACCAACGCGGTAGGCAAAATTTCCAACGGCATCATACAGGCCACAGGTCATCATGACCGCATTGATCCGTTTTGCTCGCCGCGCCGACATGATGCGCACCGCTGTATCAGGGTGCATGCCACCATTGGCCAACGATAAAGTCGCGCGGGCCAAATCAATGCAGCTCATACGCAATCCACATTGATGGAAATAAGTATCTAGGACCGCGTCAACCGGGGCATGCAGGTTGTTATGGCTTTTTAAAAAATGCGCCAAAGCAGCGTTCCGGTTGCCGTGGTTGCGTTCCGAGGTGACGACCTCGTCGTCGAAGTCGATACTCGTATTGGCCGACAAGTGCTGCATGTAGGCCCGGATGGTCGCATTGGGATAGGCATCTGTTGACACCACGGTGTCAGTCACGACCAAGGCCCCAGCATTGATAAACGGATTGCGGGGAATGCCGTTTTCGTATTCCAACTGGACCAAGGAGTTGAAGGGGTTGCCGGAAGGCTCAAGCCCGACCCGACGCCACAGTTTCGTTCCGACCCTCTCCAATGCCAACGCCAACGTAAAGACCTTGGAAACGCTTTGAATAGAAAAGGGTTCCGATGCGTCACCAATCGAAAACGTATCCCCGTCCACCGTCGTAATGGCCATGCCAAATTTGCGCGCGGGAACCCGCGCAAGCGCCGGGATATAGGCTGCAACCCGACCTTTGCCTAATTGGGGTTTGATGCGGCCTGCGATCTCATCCAAGATTTTCCCAAAATCGCGCCTAATTTTTCGTTCACCCCGAACCGGCATCGGCTCTTGGCGCCTTCCATCGGACCCCGTGTCTGTGGGCATGTGACTCTCCGATCAGCAAAACACACCTTGTTGCTTGTCTGGTTCGCACTTTGCCATCCTGTGACCGCTGCCGCACTGTTCTTTTGTGCGCACTTGGAGAGGCCTACCATGCGTTGATGTGGTGTCGGACATAATTAAGGTGACATAGAGTTTAATTAGTTTTTGTTCGTGTCACCTTAATTAAAAGCCCTTCTCGGTGTCTTTCTCTGTGTTAAAAGCAGACGGGCGGATGGAGATAAGTACTACCGTCGAAACTTGACAAAATCGCTAAAATGGACTATTTTCCTTTTTCTTGACATCACCGTGAACCAGACCTTCACCCGTTCAGTCGCGATGTTGACAAATGCTGACAAAACCGATGTAGTTTTTATAAATATTATTATATTTCAATTATTTGTGTGATTATAGGTTCATTTTAACTGGGGTAAATCGCAGGTTTTGCGTCAACGCGATGTAAACTCAGGGCCGCAAATGTCAACGAAAATTCACCCATTTTGTGACAAAATTGGATAAATAAAGGATTAAATGACTGACGCACAAAGGGTTGATCGTGCCATTAGATAGGCCAAGGTTTGCGCCCCCCTTGCGAAACCGGGGTTGGACGCGCATATCTCCGCCGTTCCCCGAACACGGGCATATTTCAACCCTTTCCTATCAATGACACGCTGCCATGAGGGCCTCCAATGACGAAAGAAACATTCACCTTTCAAGCCGAAGTCGGCAAACTTTTGGATATTGTTGCCAAGTCGCTGTACAGCCAGCGCGAGGTCTTCTTGCGGGAATTGATCTCGAACGCGTCTGATGCCTGTGACAAACGGCGCTATGCTGCTGTGACAGATGCGGCGGCCGGGCCGGGCGAAGACGGCTTCGCCATCACCATTGCCACCGACGATAAGAAAAAAACCATCAGCATTTCTGACAACGGCATTGGCATGGATCGCGACGATTTGATCGCCACATTGGGCACCATCGCCCGGTCTGGCACACAGGCCTTTGTCGAAGCGCTTGAAGCCTCTAAGGCCGAAGAAAACGCAGAGACAAAAAAAGGCAAAAAGAAAGACGCGGATGCCTCTTTGATCGGTCAGTTTGGTGTTGGATTCTATTCGACCTTTATGGTTGCTGAACGGGTTGAAGTTGTGACCCGTAAAATCCACACAGATACGGCTTGGCGTTGGGAATCAGATGGTCGTGGCGGTTACACAATTGAGCCGGCGACCCGCGATACCATTGGCACGGACGTCGTTGTGCATCTGACCAAAGAAGCAAAAGAATATGCCGATGTGAATACGGTGCGTGGCATCGTAAAGCGGTATTCCGATCACATCGGACACCCGATCAAGTTGTCGAGCACGGATAAAGACGGCGAGGCGACAGCCGACACAATCAACCAAGGGTCGGCCCTTTGGACCCGGCCCGCCCGTGATATCACCGAAGAGCAATACACAGAATTCTATCACCATGTTGCCCATGCCTTTGATGAGCCGTGGATGACGCTGCATAACGCGGTTGAAGGCGTGATCAGCTATACGAACCTGTTGTTCATTCCCAGCGACCGACCCTATGACCTGTTCCACCCGGACCGCAAAACCAACGTCAAACTGTACGTCAATCGTGTATTCGTCACCGATAATTGCGAAGGCTTGCTGCCGGGATACTTGCGGTTCGTGCGTGGCATTGTCGACAGCCCCGATCTGAACCTAAACATAAGTCGGGAAATGTTGCAGCATGATCCGAAGCTGGCCAAAATTCGCAAAGGCTTGGTCAAACGTGTGCTTGGCCAATTGAAGAAGAAGGCTGAGAAAGACGCCGAAGGCTATGCGCTATTCTGGGACGCCTTTGGTGCCGTTGTTAAAGAAGGCCTCTATGAGGACGCCGACAATCGGGATGCGCTGATTGATGCCTGCCGGTTCAAAACGACTGAAGCAAAGGGACTTGCCTCACTTGATGAGGTGATAGAACGGATGAAACCGGGCCAAGACGCCATCTATTACGTTTCTGGTGAAAATGCCGAGCAGGTCGCCAAAAGTCCCCACTTGGAAGGGTTCCGCGCCAAAGGCGTTGAGGTGCTATTGCTAACAGACCCGGTCGACGAGTTCTGGGTCGGCAACTTAGGCGAACTCAAAGGCAAACCCTTGAAGTCTGTCACGCGCGGCGGGGCCGATCTGGATGGCATCACCGGCGACGACAAAGACGACGCCGAGAAAAAAGACGACGCACCGCAAGCCGCTGGTTTGGACGCGCTGATCGTAACCATGAAAAGCGCACTGGGTGAGGCTGTCAAAGATGTGCGCACCTCATCACGGCTGCGCGAAAGTGCCGTCTGCTTGGTGTCTGATGAAAACGACATGGACATGAACCTGGAACGGTTGCTGCGTGAGCACAACCAGTTGCAGGCCGACCACGTGACACTGCGCATTCTAGAGATCAACCCCAAGCATCCGATGATCGAAGGTTTAGCGAAACGCGCTGACGAAGAGGGGGCAGCAACCGATGAGTTGCTGGCCGATGCCGCCCACCTCTTGCTGGATCAAGCCCGCATTCTGCAAGGGGAAGTCGTCCCTGACCCAACGGCCTTTGCGGCGCGGTTCTCAAATGTGATGGCGCGCGGCGTCAATGCCTAACCGGATTAGCTTGCGGCGGTGCCCTTCAATTGGGCAGCGCCCAAGATCCGACCATCGGCTATCGATTGAATGATCACCACGCAGCCACCGGCGCTGGTCATCTCTGCGGGTAGGGCGGCGCTGATCGAAACAGCGTCGCCCGACCAATCACCGACCACTTCCATGGACCGAACAACATTGGTGTAGCCGAGTTTTTTACCTGAGTTTTCACCGCGTTTGATGGCCGTTTCGTGGAACGCATCGTAGCCAATTAAGATGACCCGCGCGTCTTGTGGCGTGACGTATCCGGCAGCATTTGGCACCTCAATCTGAACCACACCCGCGCCCGTATCTGTCACCGTAACGGGCATCCGTGGCATGGCCGTCGCCAGTTCGACCGCATCGGCAATTTCATCAGACCTGGACCCCACCGCATGGGTAATGCCCTGCACCACCATTTGCGGGGTGTAAACGTGGCTCATGCCAAACTTGTTGGCAAAGGCCCGTTGTCGTTTGCCGTGCTCAGGCCTAGCGAACGGGTCCTTCCAACCGATGTAGTCCCAATAATCAACGTGGAATGACAGGCCAATAAAGCCCGGCTCGGCGGCGATCTCGCCCAACTTGGCATCCGCAGGCGGGCAAGAGCTGCACCCCTGCGACGTATAAAGCTCGACCACGATAGGCTCGGACGCGGAGGCCCAAACCGGCGAAAGGATGGCCGCACCAATCGCGGCGAGGGTCAGTAAATTTTTCATGATGTGATTATTGGTGAGATCACGGCTCACCAGCAAATCACGTTGGAGTGAGGTTGCACACGCCGTGATCGAGGATCACACTGATATCACCAAAGGGGACAAGAATTTCGTGGCCGGATTATCCGCAGAACAACAACAAAGTCCGATCAGAGGCATCGTGCTGATGATCGCTGCGGGGGCAACGTTTTGTATCTCTAGCGTGTTCGTAAAACAACTCAGCGGGGACTACAGCGCCTTTCAAATTGTGTTCATTCGCAGTTTTTTTGTGATCGTTGTTGCGTTAGCGATTGCAGCACGATCCGGCGGCTTAAATGCTTTGAAAACGAAGCACCCTTTTCTACACATTGCCCGAGGGTGCATCGGCTTCTTGAGCGTTTGTAGCTTTTTTTATGCGGTTCAACGGCTCCCCATCGCCGACGCCATGACGGCCGCCTATTGCGCGCCTCTCTTCATTACTGCGCTGTCTGTTCCCCTCTTGAAAGAGGTTGTTGGCATTCGCAGATGGGCTGCGGTTGTTGTTGGGTTTACTGGCGTCGTCGTCGTTGCTGGCCCGCAAGGTGCCACAAACATCGCCTTACTGGTCGCCATCTTCAGCGCCTTAACTTATGCCGGGGTTGCCATTCTCATTCGTAAAATGGGATCAACAGAGACCCTGGCCAGCGTCGCATTTTACACCGCTGCGATTTACATCATTTTGGGCGCGGTAATTTCAATCCCAACGTGGGTGCCAATTGCCCCATCGGATTGGCTTATATTTGGTGGTATCGGCCTGTTTGGCACAATTGCCCAAATACTGATGACGGCATCGTATCGCTCTGCGCCCGTCGCCGTTGTTTCCCCCTTTGAATACACATCGTTCGTTTGGGCCATTGGCTTTGATTTCATCATTTGGAATCTCTCACCCGCCTGGGCAACGCTGGCTGGCTCTTCCATCATCATCGCCAGTGGCATCTATATCGTTCACCGAGAAACTGTCCAAAATCGAACGCCGGTCCAGCCTGGCTCGCCCCGCGTACCCATGGGCAGCACTTTTAATGATCCGCAGACGGAACAACGAAAGCCCCAAGATTCCTAATGCCAAACGTGCCGACACGTGGAGAGACACAAGGCGTTGGAATCGGCTTGATGCTGCTGGCAGTTTTTCTGTTCAGCAGCATGAATGTGCTGGTCAAGCTGTTGTCAGAAGACCTGCCCACGCAGCAAATCATGATGTTTCGTGGCCTCGGTGCGCTGGTCATTATGATTCCGTTTATAAAAGCATCCGGTGGCTTAGATGCTCTCAAAACAAAGCGTCCCTTGGCACACCTTTATCGGGTGGCCATAGGGCTAAGTGCGATGTGGTGTATGTTCCTGGGCTACAAATACCTACCGCTAGCTGATGCCGTATCCATCGGTTTTGCGTCACCTCTTTTCATGACGGCGCTCTCTGTCCCATTACTGAAAGAAGTTGTGGGGCCGCGCAGGTGGGGGGCCGTTGTTGTCGGGTTCATCGGCGTGTTGGTCATGGTACCACCAACGATGGCCATCCAAATTGGGTTGATTTTTGCGCTTGCCGGAGCCGTCTTTCACGCCCTAGCCCTGGTCACCATTCGAAAAATCAGCGCAACAGAAACCAACGTTTCAATCATCTTCTACTTCACGCTGAGCTGCACAGTATTCGGTGCTGCATGGATGCCATGGTTATGGCAACCCGTTGATCTGCCAACACTCGGGATGCTTATAAGCGTCGGCGTTTTAGGAGGGTTTGCGCAGTTGGCTATGACCAGCGCCCTCAGCCGAACGCCAATCGCCGTTCTCGGCCCCTTGCAATACGCAGCGCTGGTGTTTGCGATGGCCGCGGATTTTGTCATCTGGGCCACGACCCCAAGTGCGCAAACTTTGGTTGGTGCTGGGATCATCATGACCAGCGGGATTTACATCATCCACCGCGAGTCGGTGCGCGGCACACGTAAGAAATTCCCGAGCCGCTTCGCCTCGATGGAAGACGCGATGGCTGAGCGCACACCGGCGCCCAAGCCATCTGATCCTGCAAAAAATGCTGACTAGGCTGCGTTTTTCAAGTTCAGCAATACATACTGAAGAATGCCACCTGCCTTGTAGTAATCGACTTCATCAGCTGTATCGATCCGGCACAGCAGCGTTGTCTGTTCTGAAGCCCCATCCCTGCGGTGAATGGTCATGGTAACGTCCATCCGAGGGCTAAGACCGGCCTCTTCAATACCTGTAATGTCGTAGGTTTCTGTGCCATCTAACTTCAAGGTTTCACGGGTAACACCATCTTTAAACTGCAACGGCAAAATGCCCATACCGACGAGGTTTGATCGGTGAATACGTTCGAAGCTTTCCGTCACAACAGCTTTGACGCCAAGCAACCGCGTGCCCTTTGCCGCCCAATCACGTGACGATCCAGTGCCGTATTCCGCACCCGCGATGATAACCAGCGGCGTGCCTTCTTTCTCATAGCGCATCGCAGCATCATAAATTGCCATCTGCTCACCAGAAGGCTGATGGACGGTGACGCCACCTTCGGTGCCTGGCACCATTTCATTGCGAATGCGAATATTGGCGAACGTGCCCCGCATCATGACTTCGTGGTTGCCGCGCCGCGATCCATACGAGTTAAATTCCGCTGGGCGCACTTGACGTTCGGTTAGGTAGGTGCCGGCAGGGCTGTTCTTCGTAATGGAGCCAGCCGGTGAGATGTGATCGGTGGTCACAGAGTTAGCCAAAATGGCCAAGGGCCGCGCGCCCATCACGTTAACAACGGGTTGCCCATCTTCGGTAACGCCCGTGAAGAACGGTGGATGCTGAACGTAGGTCGAGCCGCCATTCCATTCATAGGTTTCCCCGCCCGACGTTTTGATGCCCTGCCAAAGCTCATCACCCTTGAACACGTCGGCATAACGATTTCGGAACATCGCTGGGGTCAAAGCCGCCCGCATGGTTTCATCGACCTCTTGGTTCGTTGGCCAAATGTCTCGCATGTAAACCGGCTGACCATCCGAACCTGTGCCAAGGGGATCGGTGTACGGATCAATATCCATTGACCCCGCCAAGGCGTAGACAACAACCAGTGGCGGTGAGGCCAAATAGTTACCACGGGTCAGCGGATGAACCCGACCTTCAAAGTTCCGGTTCCCTGAAAGGACGGCACAGACCGATAAGTCTTGCTCTTCAATGGCGGTATGAATTCCCTCTGGCAGCGGACCAGAGTTACCAATACAGGTGGTGCAGCCGTACCCAACCAAGTTAAAGCCCAAGGCATCCAGTGGTTCTTGCAAACCGCCTGCAACCAGATAGTCGGTCACTACTTGGCTGCCCGGCGCAAACGACGTTTTGACGTGCGGTGCCGTCATCAACCCTTTTTCCAAGGCTTTCCGTGCGACCAAACCAGCGGCGACCAACACCGCAGGGTTTGATGTATTTGTGCAGCTTGTAATGGCAGCAATAACAACATCGCCGTCCTTGATGGGGAAGTCTTCGCCTTTAACCATCACTTCGCGGCGCTCGCTGCGACCGGACATGGTTTCAAAACCGTCTTTGAAGCTGTTGGCCGCAGCCGACAGCAAAATGCGATCTTGCGGGCGTTTTGGCCCGGCGATGCACGGTTCAACCGTCGACAAGTCCAATTCCAACGTGTCGGTGTAGACGGGATCTGGGCTGTCAGCATCGCGCCACATGCCTTGCGCCTTGGCGTAAGCCTCAACCAGTTCGATGCGGTCCGCGTCCCGACCAGTGAATGTCAGGTAATCAATGGTCGCCTTGCTGACTGGGAAGAAGCCACAGGTCGCGCCGTATTCTGGCGCCATGTTGGCGATGGTCGCTTGGTCAGCAAGGGTCAAATTATCAACGCCACCGCCAAAGAATTCGACGAATTTGCCAACAACACCTTTGGCCCGCAGCATTTGGGTCACGGTCAGAACAAGGTCCGTGGCCGTCGTGCCTTCTTTCAAAGCGCCAGTCATCTTGAAGCCGACAACTTCGGGGATCAGCATTGAAATGGGTTGTCCTAACATCACAGCCTCGGCCTCGATGCCACCAACGCCCCAACCCAAAACAGCCAAGCCGTTGACCATGGTTGTGTGACTATCGGTGCCGACGAGGGTATCGGGGTAGGCAACTGTCTTGCTGCCGTCTTCATCCGTCCAGACGACTTGCGCCAAGTATTCCAAGTTCACCTGATGGCAAATGCCCGTTCCTGGAGGTACGACCCGAAAATTGCGAAACGCACTTTGGCCCCACCGCAGAAATTCATAACGCTCGCGGTTGCGATCAAATTCAAATTCGACATTCGCGGCAAAGGCACCGGCTGTGCCACTCTCATCCACCATAACGGAGTGATCGATTACCAAATCAACAGGCGACAAAGGATTGATCTTTTGCGGATCATCGCCCATCTCGCTCATCGCGGCACGCATGGATGCCAAGTCAACCACGGCTGGAACGCCTGTGAAGTCTTGCATCAAAACCCGCGCCGGGCGATAAGCGATTTCACGCATGGAAGATCGTGTTTCCATCCATGTGACTAAGGCTTTGATGTCATCAACAGTTACCGTGCGGCCATCTTCGCGGCGCAGCAGGTTTTCCATCAAGACTTTCAAAGAAAACGGCAATCGCGATATATCACCCATTCCGGCCTCGGCCAACGCTGGAAGACTAAAGTAGTCATAGTCTTTGCCATTAACGGTCAAGGTACGGCGGGTTTTTAGGCTATCATGGCCGGTGATCGACATGGATGGGGGACTCCTGATTTTTTGCACGCGTTTCGGGCTGGAATCAGCACCAGTTTTGCCAATTTGTCCAGTCATCAAGCCAATCGCGGTCATACAGCCTTGATCTGTCGCAGAGTTGTGATCCGTGGTGACCAGCTTGAACCATTGCTGCAACGCGCCATGATCCCTAGGTTCCGGCATCTTCAGGGCCGCTAGCAGGACAAATTCATGGATATCTATTTAATCGGTGGGGTTATTGCCTTGTTGGCCGTGACGCTTGTGATCGCGCCGCGGGTTGCAGACGTTTCTGGTTTTTTCCAAGGATATGCTGCGGATGGCACACCGCCTGACGTGGTGACGCTAACGCTCAGCCAAGTCACCACCTGGATTTTCGCCCGATCCCTGCTGACGGCTGCAATCTTGGGCTACTATTATGGTATCGCCGGAGCCTTGGCCTATGCCGCCTATTATCTTTCGTTCCTCACCGGCGGGGCGATTGTTGATGCCATCCGCTTTCGGCATGGGTTTGGCAGCGTCCAAGATTTCATGAAAGACCGCTTCGGACGGTTCGGCGTCTCTGCCTATAATCTGGTTATTTCCCTACGTCTCTTGTCGGAAGTTTTCGCCAACCTTTTGGTGGTTGGCATTGTCTTTGGTGTTGATGGGTCCTCTGCCTACACGTGGGCGATTATTGGTATGGCTGCCATCACGCTGGGTTATTCGATGATGGGCGGGCTGCGCGCCTCTTTACGCACCGATGTCTTTCAGATGCTGGCGTTCTTGGTGATTCTCGCAGCGATTGTTGTCTGGTTGTGTACCGATGAGGCCTTTTCCCTGCCCGCCATTGTGTTTTCCAGCCCGCTGGAGCTGTCGCATGGCTGGAACTTGTTGCTGGTCGCCTTGCTCCAGGTCTGGAGCTACCCGCTGCATGACCCCGTGATGATGGATAGGGGATTCATTTCTGACCGCGCAACCACCCGCGCTAGTTTTCGGCACGCCGCCTGGATTTCAACCCTGTGCATTCTGGCTTTTTCAATGCTCGGCGTTTTCGCCGGCCTGAATACCTTGGATGGCGAGGTTATGAATGACGTCTTGCGCCGCTTATTAGGCGAGCCCGCCATGACCGTTATCAGTTTGGCGTTGATTGTGTCGGCAGTGTCCACGCTGGATTCGACGCTCTCTAGCTCTGCCAAATTAGCCATCGTCGATATGAAAATGGTTCCAACAACCTTGCGAAACGGTCGGATCGCCATGGCAGTCTTTATGTTCGGGGGGTTGGCCCTTTTGTTTGCCGGATCGAAAGACCTTTTTGACGCGGTCGCGGTCAGCGGTACGGCATCAATGTTCTTGGCACCCGTGATCTTCTTTTGTATTTGGTCCGATTGGCGCGTACCCGTATGGAGCTTTGCCGTATCGTTCTTCGCCGCAATCGCTGGGGCTGCCTTGTATTATGGTGAGGCGGGCGGACACGTTACCCTTATAACCCCGATGTTTGGCATAGAAGCCAAGTACACTAAGCTTCTAGCGATCTGCGTGGCTGTCTTGGTTATTGGAAATCTGGCATTTGTGTTGGGCCGGATGAGCAAAAGCCCAGGTATCAAACCGTCATAATTCAGGGCTTTCTGCCACACAATTGCCCTTAAATCATACCGGTCTCGACACATCTCGGCCACAATTCAATCCGATATTAAGGATTGGACAGACCCCTCGTCCACTCCGCCCGATGGAAGCTCGCTTCCATCTCAGATGAAAGCCCCCCTTTCATCAAGGGCGATTTACTGGCCCGAACCGCGTCCCCTGGTTCGGGCCTTTCTTTTTTGCCTCGCAGCGTTAGTCTCACGCGACCAATACGAATGAGGCGCTCCCTTGCCAACGTTTGAAGCCACGACATTAACCTGCGTCCGCGGTGAACGCCGCGTGTTTGCCGACGTATCCTTTCGTATGAACGACGGAGACGCCTTGGTGCTGACCGGCCCCAACGGCAGCGGCAAGTCCAGCTTGCTTCGCTTGTGTGCCGGATTGCTGCCACCGGCCGATGGGCATTTGTTGTGGGATGATCTGGCTGTTTCTGGCGATCCCTATGCCCATTGCGCCCGCCTTCATTACGTTGGACATTTGGAAGGCATTAAACCCGGCCTGAGCGTTGCAGAGAATCTTCGTCTATTTGCCGCCTTAGCCGGTGACGCCTGCACGCAAGCCACGATTCTAGCGGCGCTAGAGAAATTAGGTATCCGGCATTTATCAGAGACCCCCGCTCGATTTCTCTCAGCGGGACAGCGGCGACGGCTTACTCTGTCACGGCTTGTTGCGGCACCCCGCCCGCTGTGGTTGTTGGATGAACCAGCAACCGCTTTGGATGTCGCGGGCGTTGACTTAATTACATCGCTGATTGAAGAACACCGCGAGAGTGGTGGCCAAGTCATTCTCTCAACGCATGTTCCGTTTGCGGGTAAATCGCCGTTACACCTTGATCTCGGGCCAAGCCTATGAGCGGCACCTTCACGGCAGCAAAGGCCTTGTTGGGCCGCGACCTCCGGCTCGCCATTCGTCACGGCGCAGACAGCCTAACCGTTGTCGGTTTCTTCGTTATTGCCGTTTCCTTGTTTCCCTTTGGCGTTGGCCCCGAACCCAATACATTGGCCCGGATTGGCCCCGGTGTTGTTTGGGTTTCTGCCCTCTTGGCCATCATGATGGGTCTAGAGCGTTTGTTTCTCTCCGATTTTGAAGATGGCTCGTTAGAGCTTACGGTCCTGTCGCCTTGCCCGCTTTGGGCGAGTGCTTTGGCGAAAACCATTGCGCTTTGGCTGACAACAGCCGTTCCGCTGGTTATCGCATCGCCTGTCTTGGGTTTGCTGATGAACATGGAGGCAATCGGCGTTGGAGTGATGATGCTAACCCTGTTGATTGGCACACCCAGCCTCTGTTTATTGGGTGGTGTTGGTGCCGCACTTGTGTTGGGCGCACGCCGCGCTGGAGTTTTGATTGCGTTGCTCGTGTTGCCCTTGTTTGTACCGATCCTCATTTTCGGGGTTGGTGCTGTCGATGCTGTGATCCATGGATTCCCGATTGGACCACAACTATCTTTCCTTGGTGGATACTTGCTTGCCTGTATTGCCTTGTGCCCGTGGGGCATGGCGGCCGCGCTTCGTCAATCGGTCGAATAGAACACAATTCAATCTCTCCCCCCTTGGCGAGGGGGGCATTTGTCTAATAAGGTTTGCCTCATGTGGTTCCATGCTCTTGCCAACCCCCTTCGCTTTCAGCGCATAGCCAAGCCGGCGCGACCTTGGGTCGCTGGTATTGCTACCGTCTGCATTGGCGTTGGTCTTTATATGGGGTTTTTCGTTGCCCCGCCCGATTACCAACAAGGAGAGAGCGTGCGCATCATGTATGTGCATGTGCCGTCCGCATGGATGGCAATGTTCTGCTACACATCCATGGCAATTGCCTGCGCCGTTGGTCTGATTTGGAAGCATCCCTTGGCAACACTGGCCGCACGGGCAACGGCCCCCGTTGGTATGGCGTTCACGTTCTTAGCGTTGCTGACCGGATCGCTGTGGGGCAAGCCCATGTGGGGCACTTATTGGGTCTGGGATGCGCGCCTAACATCGGTGCTGGTTCTGCTGTTCCTGTACATCGGCTATATGGCGCTGGCGAATGCCTTTGATGATGCCTCTCGTGGCAACAAAGCGGCAGCCATACTAGCCATTGTCGGGTTTGTGAACGTTCCGATCATCAAGTTTTCTGTTGATTGGTGGAACACGTTGCACCAACCGGCGAGCGTGATCCGGCTGGACGGTCCGACCATCCACCCCGACATGCTCTGGCCCTTATTATTGATGGCGGTTGGCTTCACAGCGTTTGCCGGATGGTTGATTTTGATGCGCATTGAACAAGCGTTAGTCCAAGGTCGCGTTCGTGCCCTACGAAGACGGCAAGCGGCAGGGTAATTCTAACCCGCCATTTCGTATGCATCGATATCGCCAGCCATGTCATACGGCACCATCAAACGCAGCGCATCCGCCATTCTAACCCGAATGAGCCCTGGTCTTGGCAAAACGATCAGGCCGGCGTGTTTAAGCTGCGTAAATTGACGGCTGACCGTTTCTGGCTTAAGGCCCAGATGATCGGCGATGGCCTCGCGATTCATGGGTAACGTCACTTCGTATCCATCTTCTACCCCACGACAGGTACGTTGAATAAAGTCGTACAGAAACGTCGCCAAACGTTCTGATGCTGTCATGCGACTGAGCGACGCCATGCCGCGAAGTGCTCGAGTCGCATCTGCCCGCGCCCAGGCTAGCATGGCCCGGTAGAGCTCTGCTTCGTTTCGCGCCAACGCGGCCAGCGCGCGGCCTTCTAAAATTCGCACCGTGATGTCTGACAGCGCCTCAATACACAGCTCGCGGGCATCAGTGTGCGATCCAAACCACAGGCCTTCACCGGCAACATTAAAGCCGACAATGGCGCGGCGACCATCGGGAAACAGGTGGGCAAGAGCAACCGAACCCGTTGCCAAAACTGCCAAGCCCCCAGCTGAAAACGTTTCAAGCGTCAGGTTGTTTCCCCGCTCGAAGCGAACGGTTTGCATATTGTCGACCAACTTTCTTGCCATCGCGTCTGATAGCTGTCCGCAAAGAGCACAGCCCGCCGGTGGACAAAAACCACATGAAGCAAATGATGAGACCATAACGGGCTCGCAAGAATTACAAGTATCTAGTGGTGTTGTCATCAACGCCCCCTTTTCAGGGCCAGAATTTAAGCGGTGCCGCTCACCGCAGCCCCACAGGCAATCTCGCAATTCGCAACGCAATCGGCATTGACGTGCGTCAATGGCCCTACGAATTCAAAGGTTTTTGCGCGTTATTGACTTAGATCAACATACCCTCTGTGCCCCTGTGTTTTTGTTTGATCGGGGATAGACCGCCTTGGCTGGGACCAGGGCGGCAAATTAAGGGGAATACCGTATGACTTACGTTTTGCGCATGGTCGCCGTTTCATTGTTCGGAATCGGCTTATGGTTGGTATCTGTGCCCGCATCGGCGGCGACAGCAGAGGCCGCCCACGCGGGTACGCCCGCTGATCTGGCGGATGCTGGTGGCCCCATACCTTCTATCCCGACCCTGGCAGCGTATGGATTGCCGACAAATCGTGCGGCCAATGCCATGCTGGCTATGCAGAGCGCCTACAAAAATCGTTGATGAATACAGAAGCCGGTAAACTGCAAGGCAACTTGTGGTCTTGGGGCGTTCAACAGGACCAAAAAGTCGTCTGGGGCAACTACACCCAAAAAGACGAAGATGGCCCCGAACCCGCCGTCGGCACAGACGCCTACAAAGATTATATGGTGGCCTACGTTGCCGCCCACCCAGACCAAATGCCCTCTGAACAAACCCAGGTGCCAGAAGTTGACATCAACGACATTCCTGATCACCCAAACCAAGCGGGCATCACCTATTCGCGCCAACAATGCCAACGGTGCCATGTGGGCGTATCTGGACGTGAAAAGCGCGGTGACTATCGCGGCACCGGGTGTTCTTCGTGCCACGTTCCGTATTCAAATGCAGGACTCTACGAAGGGAATGATCCGACCATTCGCAAAGATGTGAACGGTAAGCTGTTGGTTCACACCATGCAGGGGACGCGGAAATCAAAGGTTCAAGTTGGCGAAGTCCATTATTCAGGCATCCCAACGGAAAGCTGCAATTCTTGCCACAACCGCGGCAAGCGGATTGGCGTAAGCTATCAGGGCATCATGGAGTTCCCGTACGGCAGCCTGTAGACGCTGGCGGCGGCAAGCAACCTAAACTGCACACCAAGAATTACCTGTTCATCAAAGATGATCTGCATCACCAAACACAGAGTCGCCCGGGCAACCCCGAAGGCGGAATGCTGTGCCAAGATTGCCATACGTCCATTGATATGCATGGCGACGGCAATCTGCCGGGCACCACACTGGCGCAAGTTGAAATTGAGTGCGAAGACTGTCACGGCACCGTCACCAAAGCGCCGTGGGAGTTGCCTCTTGGCTACGGCAAAGAGCATGCGACAGATATCGCTGACACACCGCGTGGTCTGACAGACGAATTGCCGTTCTTCATGGAATTCGCCACCGTCTATGAGCCACAAGATGGCTACCTGCTAACGGCGCGAGGCAACCCCTATGGCAACGTGGTTAAGCACGGCGACAAGGTCATCTTGCACTCAGCTTCTGGGCTGAACTTCGAAGTGCCTGTGCTCAAAACCATCAAAGAAAATGATTCTTGGAAATCACCGAATGCGATGGTCGCCATGTCTGCCGTCCGAAGCACATGGAAAGTATGGAATGCTATGCCTGCCACGCAGATTGGGCACCACAATGCTATGGCTGCCACATCACAGTTGATTATTCCGAAGGCAAAACAGATACGGATTGGATCAAAAACGCCAACGCCCGGGGCGACAATGGCCTAACGGCGGATTATGAACTGGGCACCAATGGCCTCAAATCACACGGTAAGGTTTCTGAAACGCGGTCATACCTGCGGTGGGGAACACCCATCTTGGGCATCAATGGCGAAGGGCGCGTTAGCCCGCTGATGCCGGGTTGCCAAGTCATCACCACCGTCATCGATAAAGATGGTAACACGGTGGTGAACAACAAAATTTGGCAAACCCCAGAGGGCAAAGGCCTGGATCACGCGGCTGTTCAACCCCATACGGCTGGCCGGAATGCCCGAAGCTGTGAAAGCTGCCACGACAATCCGAAAACACTGGGGTATGGCATCGAAGACGGTCGCTTCATGAACGGCTATCAAAATGGATTCATCGTTGATCTGGAAACCGCAGAAGGCACAACCATTCCAAATAGTGCGGTCTATCAATCTCAGCCGATCCCCGGTTTGGATCATGATCTGTCCCAAATCGTGACCCGCGACGATGTTCAGTTGGTGACGATTGGCTCTCACTGGCCGCTCACCGGTCCATTGCCAAAAGCCATGCGCGATAAGATGGAACGCACCGGCCTGTGCATGGGTTGTCATCAAAATATGATTGACGAGGACCTATGGGCCAAGGTTAACACGCCCCGGTTCGCCAATAATGTTCAGCACCAAGAGGTCATGAATGAAGCGATCCGCGCCTTAGCGAAGGAGCGCAGCCAATGAGCACGTCTTCGATGGAACCCTCCTCCTCACTATTGGTTGCACTCGGCGTCGTTGTTTGCCTCACCTCACCGGCATCGGCGGATACCAGTGAAGGCCTTTCCGACATGACTGTCCGGGAATTGTTGGCCCCCTGCGTCGAGGGCGATAACGATTCTCGTGACGGTGCCGTCCTTGAACTCGAATGCGAGCAATATATTCAGGGCTTTACCGATGCCTATGTCATGCTGACAGACGGTGGTAAGGTCGATGGCGTTTGCTTGCCGCGACAAAACCGGTCTGACGAAGTGCGCTGGGCGCACAAAAATCTGGATGACCGAGATATTCCAGCGGCACAGGGCATTCACCGCACGCTTAAGAGCTTCTTTTCTTGCCCTTAGTCCTCGGCACTTGGCAATACACCTACAAAACGTAGTGTTTTCTGATGCTTATCAGAAGATATATTTTCCGGTTTTGATTGCGTTTCCCGCAATCAGTCCTACATTCAGTAAACACGTAAGATTGATGAAACGCGGATATGGGTTGTGACGGAATTTCTTTCCATGGGTGGATATGCTGCCTTTGTTTGGCCCAGTTTCGCAGCTACGGCTGTCGTTATGATTGGCTTAATGGTCGTGACGATCGTTGGGCTACGGCGCTCGAAGGAACAGTTGGCGCGGCTGGAAGCAGAAACCGCAGCCATCCAAGGCAAAGAAGATCGCGATGAAACCTAAACATCAACGATTGGCCTTTGTTGGGGTTGCTATTGCCATAATCGCGGGTGCTGCGGGCTTGATGCTGAATGCTTTTGAAAGCTCGGTTGTCTTTTTCCATAGCCCGACGGATTTGGTCGAAAAAGACATCCCGCAAGACCGCCGCATGCGGATTGGTGGCCTGGTTGAAGACGGCAGTGTTGAAAAACCTGGTGATGCCGTCGTCGAATTTCGTGTGACCGACATGACTAACACCGTACCTGTTGTGTATCGCGGTTTGCTACCAGACTTGTTCCGCGAAGGACAAGGCGTGGTCGCCGAGGGGCAATTCATCAATGGCGTCTTTCGTGCGGATGAAGTGCTGGCCAAGCACGATGAAACCTATATGCCGCCCGAAGTCGCAGATGCCCTTAAAAAATCAGGGCAGTGGAAAGACGGTGATCATCTTATAGATAGCGATGGCTATTAGGTTAGGGTAGTTATGAAGAACAGGGAGCCACACAATGATTGCTGAATCCGGTTACTTCGCCCTTGTGCTCGCCCTTATGGTTGCGGTCTTTCAGTCCTGTGTTCCGTTGCTGGGCGCAGGCCGCAGAGACGTTCTTCTTATGGCGACCGCAAAACCCGCCGCCATCAGCCAAGTGTTACTGATTGGGTTTTCATTTGGGTGCCTGACCTATCTGTTTATCACGTCTGATTTTTCCGTCACGACGGTTGCCGCGAACTCGCACACAGCGAAGCCTCTGATTTTCAAAATCTCTGGGGTATGGGGTAATCACGAAGGATCGATGTTATTATGGGTTTTGATCCTGGCCTTATTTGGGTCTGCCGTTGCCGTGTTTGGCCGCAATTTGCCGCTGGCGCTGGCCGCACGGGTGCTTTCTGTCCAAGGCATGATCGGCGTTGGGTTTTTGGCCTTTATTTTGTTCACGTCAAATCCGTTTGACCGCATCGTTCCGCCGCCCATGAATGGGCGCGATCTGAACCCGCTGCTTCAAGATATCGGCTTAGCCATTCATCCACCGATGCTATATTTAGGCTACGTCGGTTTTTCGATGGCGTTTTCTTTTGCCGTCGCGGCCCTGATTGAAGGCCGTGTGGATGCCGCCTGGGCGCGCTGGGTTCGACCTTGGACACTGGCTGCTTGGGGCTTCTTGACCGCTGGAATCGCCCTGGGGTCTTGGTGGGCCTACTATGAACTCGGTTGGGGTGGGTGGTGGTTTTGGGATCCCGTCGAAAATGCATCTTTCATCCCGTGGCTTGCTGGCACCGCCTTGTTGCATTCTGCGACCATGGTTGAAAAACGGGACACCCTAAAGGGATGGACAATTTTCTTGGCCATCATCACCTTTGGTTTCTCGTTGTTGGGTACCTTCTTAGTCCGCTCTGGTGTGCTCACGTCGGTTCATGCGTTTGCCGTTGATCCGGAACGCGGCGTCTTCATTTTGGGCTTGTTGATCATCACGTTGGGTGGGTCTTTGGCTCTGTTTGCTTGGCGCGGCCCACAGATCAGAGGCAAAGGATCGTTCAGACCTGTGTCTCGCGAAGGGGCCTTGTTGCTAAACAACTTGGTCATGACGACTGCGGCAGGTGCCGTCACCCTGGGAACACTCTATCCGTTATTCATTGATGCCATTGGTGCGGGCAAAATCTCGGTTGGCCCGCCGTTCTTCAATGCGGTGTTCATTCCGATGATGATCCCGATGATCGCAGCGATGGCGATTGGTCCGCTCCTCACCTGGAAACGCGCTGACCTCGCCCATGCCATGAGACGATTGTGGATCGCTTTTGCCGCCATTGTTTTGGGTGTGGCTCTCGCTGCCTTTTTCTATGGTGACAGTGGTCCCATGGGCATGGTTGGTATTGGTATCGCCTGTTGGCTGGGCGCTGGCACACTGGTTGAGCTTGGCGAACGCATCAAGCTATTCAAAGCCCCCATTGGTGAAACGCTGCGTCGCCTATTTACCTTGCCCCGCGCGAGTTTGGGGATGACGTTTGCCCACTTCGGATTGGCCATTGCCATCGTCGGCATGACCGGTGCCAGCGTTTGGAAAGTGGAAAGCGTTCAGGTCATGGCCCCTGGTGAGACCGTTCAAATTTCTGGCTTTGACGTTCGGTTCGAAGGCGCGCAAGCGGCCACGGGACCGAATTACCGCAGCACGATGGGAACCTTTTCGGTTACCAAGGATGGCAACCCGATCACAGTGTTGCAACCGGAACGGCGTATCTATGCTGTCGGTGGCCAACAAACCACGGAAGCGGGCATTGAAACCCTTTTCACGGGCGATCTGTATGCTGTGATTGGAGAACCCGATGGGCTGGATGGGGCGTTTGTCACCCGGTTGTACTTCAATCCTTTCGTTGTTTGGATGTGGTTTGGCTTCACACTGATGAGCTTCGCCGCTTTTGTTAGCATTTCTGACAGGCGATATCGGATCGGTGTGCCAACCCGCGTGAAGCGTCCAGCACCCGCAACAAAGACAGAACCGACCCATGCCTAAGTCCGCTCCGATAACGACACCGGACACCGATGGGGAGTCTTCCGGCTTTAGAGCGCGGCTCCCGTTTCTGATTCCGTTGGCTGTTTTTGGTGTGTTGGTTGTTTATTTCTGGATTGGTTTAGGCAAAGACCCACAAGCCATTCCATCTGTGCTGATTGATCAGCCGGTCCCAGAGTTCGCTTTGGAGTCGCTATTGGGTTATGATCAGGGTCTACAATCCGCAGACCTGAAAGGCCAGATATCCTTGGTCAATATTTTTGGGTCATGGTGCGTCGCGTGCAAAGTTGAGCATCCGTTCTTGATGACCCTAAAGAAGGATGATGTGATTCCCATTTATGGCATTGATTGGCTCGAAGTAAACCGAAGCGATGGACCGGATTGGCTCGCCCGATATGGCGATCCCTACACATTGCTGGGCGATGATCCCAACAGCCAAGGGGCCATTGCCTTTGGTGTCACAGGCGCGCCCGAAACCTTTGTCGTCGATGCGGAAGGCATCATTCGTTACAAGTACACAGGGCCAATCACCGCAGAGGTATGGCGAGAGACCGTTGGCCCGGTTGTTGACGCCTTAAGGGCAGAACAATGAGAGCCGCCCTCATGACCGCTGTTCTTGCCGCGCTTCTGGCAACCATGCCCGCAGCCTCTGTCTTCGCCGTAAACCCCAGCGAAGTCTTGGCCGATCCGTTGCTTGAAAAACGCGCCCGCGAAATCTCAAAGAATCTTCGGTGCATCGTCTGCCAGAACCAATCGATCGACGATTCAGACGCAGATCTTGCGCGTGACTTACGACTTTTGGTCCGAGATCGCTTGTTGCAAGGCGAGTCAGATAGCGAGGTTATCGAGTACATCGTTACCAGCTACGGTGATTTTGTTCTGCTAAAACCACCCATGAAAGGCACGACCTATGCCTTGTGGTTTGGCCCGTTGCTGTTTGCTGCGGGGGGCATCGCGGCAACATTTATTTACATTCGCCGACGTGCCCACGTGGACGTAACCAAGGCGAAGCCTGAGAATCTATCCAGCGCCGAACAGAAGCGCCTCAGCGCCATTCTCAACGAAGATAAAGACGGATAGGACCTGCGATGATTTGGATTGTCGCCGGGATGCTCTCGGTCATCATTGCTGGGTTTTTGGCGTTACCGCTGATCCGTGGCGTGCGTGCCGGCGAAGATCGGGCTGAGTACGATCTTCGGGTCTATAAAGACCAATTGCGCGAACTGGACCGCGACGAAGCCCGCGGCGTGATTGCCGAGGCCGAGGCCACTGCCGCACGAATAGAGATTCAGCGTCGTATTCTGGCCACGGATGAAGCGCGCCAGCAGGCGGCTCCCGATAGCAAGGGTGCGAAACCAATCTTGTTGGCGTTCGTTGTCGCAGCCCCGATCTCGGCAATGATTTTCTACGGCATGACCGGCAGTCCGGGCGTGCCAGACTTTCCATTTGCGGCACGTGACCTTCCCCCGTCAACAACAGCGGGTGCACCAACCCAGCACCCTGAAACGAGCGACCAATCCGCTGAAGTGGCGAGCATCCAAGCCATGGTCGGCAGTTTGCTGTCACGGTTAGAAGCCCAGCCGAATGATGTGGATGGGTGGATATTGCTAGCGCGATCGTATGTTACATTGGACCGCTATACAGAGGCCGCTGACGCTTATAAAACAGCACTGCCCTTGGCAAACAACGTGCCAGAGCTAATGGCCGATTATGCCGAGGTTTTGGTGATGGCCAATGGCGGTGAAATTGTTGAACAAGCTCGCCAGTCATTTGATAACGTCTTAAAAGCTGACGCGGCAAATCCAAAGGCACGGTTCTATTTGGGTATGCACAAAGCGCAGAATGGTGATGTAAGGGGTGCTCTGCAAAATTGGATTGACCTTATCACTATTGGCCCGGCGGCGGCACCTTGGATGCCAGCGGTCCGTGGACAGATTGAACGCGCGGCAGAAGAGCTAGGCGTCTCACCTGCCGATATTGACCCCAGCGCAGAAGCCTTGGCCATTGCCAGCCGCGTGCCGCAATCGCTACCGGCTCTTGGCGCTGGCGCACCCGTCTCCCCCGCCGAGCCGGGTCCTAGTGAAGACGATGTTCGTGCGGCTTCAGAAATGAGCGCCGAGGACCGCAATGTCATGATCCAATCTATGATCCAGCAGTTGGCTGATCGGCTTGAAGAAAACCCCAACGACCGCGCGGGATGGCAACGATTAGAGCGGGCCTATACCGTGCTGGGCGAAACCGAAAAAGCCGCAGACGCCAATGCCCGAGCCGCAGAATCGACGCAATAACCGCCTTACATAGCTCAAACAGTCTAGCATTCAGGCACATAGCGTTTTAGAACACGGTCTCTGATGTCAGCCCCGTAAGGAACACCCATGCCTGCTTTCAAGACCCTAAACGACATTGAAGTGCGCGGTCGCCGCGTGTTGGTCCGCGTTGATATGAACGTGCCGATGGCCAATGGCAAAGTGACTGACACCACGCGCCTTGATCGATTAGGCACCACTTTGAAAGAGCTTATTGGCGCTGGAGCACGCGTTATTGTGCTGTCGCATTTTGACCGCCCAAAAGGCAAAGTTGTTCCTGAAATGAGCTTGGCCCCTATCGCCAAAGCCTTGGCGACGTCGCTGAACCATCCGGTCAAGTTTGTTGCCGATTGTATCGGTGCAGAGGCAGAGGCAGCAGCCTCTGCTTTGCAAGATGGCGAGGTTCTCGTTACCGAGAATTTGCGCTTTCATGCCGGTGAAGAAGCCAACGATGCCAACTTTGCTGCGGCACTGGCAAAGCTTGGGGATCTGTACGTGAACGATGCTTTTTCCACAGCGCATCGCGCCCACGCCGCGAACCAAGCCATCACGACGCTGCTGCCAACAGTTGCCGGTCGATTGATGGAAGAAGAACTTAGTGCCCTTAGCGCCGCCCTAGATACCCCGGCCCGGCCCGTTGTCGCCGTGGTTGGTGGTGCAAAAGTTTCAACGAAATTGGGCGTGATCGGTCACATGCTCAACAAAGTTGATATCCTGATTATTGGTGGTGGCATGGCAAACACGTTTTTGTTCGCCAATGGCGTTTCCGTTGGCGCGTCTCTTTGTGAAGTCGACATGGCAGACGAAGCCCAAGCCATTACCGTTCAAGCAAAAGCTGCTGGCGTCCGGATTATTCTGCCGACGGACGCGGTCGTTGCTAAAAAATTCGCTGCGGGGGCTACTTCGCGTGTGGTTGCCCTGTCCGATGTTGCCGACGACGATATGATCTTGGATGTCGGTCCAGACTCCATTGCCCAGGCCGTACAGGCCATCGGAGAAGCGCGAACATTGCTCTGGAATGGCCCGATGGGTGCCTTTGAGATCGCACCGTTTGATGCGGGCACCAATGCGGTTGCCCAGGCCGCAGCAGAGCGCACGAAGAAGGCTGGCCTTATGACGGTGGCTGGCGGCGGTGACACGGTCGCCGCCCTGGCGAACGCGGGCGTGCTGGAAGATTTTTCTTATGTCTCAACAGCCGGTGGCGCGTTCCTGGAATGGATCGAAGGCAAAACCTTGCCGGGTGTTCAGGCCATGATGGATGCCGCCAACCGGTAGCAGATCACGAGATATTTTCATCTGACGGCGCGGGTGGCGTGGGGTTTAATTTTGACATCACATCATCCAGCATCGCTTGCAGATGTTCGGACTGGGTCAGCAACTTGCGTGTGGCATCCAACGCCTGGCTAGAGGCCGTCTCAGCAATGTCATGGCTAACACCAACCACTTCATCGACAGCACCGCGCACCGCATCAACAATGCGCTCAGCCCGTTCAGTTACGTCACGAATCTCTTGAAAACGTGGGGCCAAACCTTGCGCTTGTTCCGTGCCCGCATCAGATACTGCAAACACCAAGGCATGCGTTTGGTCGCGGAAACTCGCGATGGTATCGGTTAACTCATCAACCAAGATCGAGGCATCACCCAAGGTGCGGATCAACACCTCTGTACGTTCCACATCGCGTGCTGCGGCAGAGATATAATCCGTAAACTGACTGAGCTGCTGAGAGACTGTAAAGATCGGACCGGACTCGCCCGAACGCACCCGCGCCCTGTCCACCTGATAAGCCAACGTGGGCACCTGAACCCCAGCGGCTAATTCTTTCGGCAAAGCTTCATAGGCATAATCTTCTTCATAGATCATTTCTGGTTCAGCTGTGACGGCGGGGTATTCGGTTGCGACGGGTTCTGGTTCTTCGGGCACAGAAGCCATGTCTGTCACGACGGGGGGTTCCGTTAGCGGGGCAGGAGGTTCCGTCAGAGGCGGTGGCGTCTCAGCAACGGCAGCAACCGCGGTCTGCGTGGCCATTTGTTCTGCAACGGAACGTGCCGTTTCTTCGGCCACATCGGCGCGCTGAATAGCCGTCGTTTCGGCCGTCCGCGCGGTTTCCAAACGAGCCTTAGCATCTTCCAATTCAAGTCTCAGATGATCCGCTTCGACCAAGTCATCCATCCAGCTATCAAGAGCGCGAGCCAGATCACCGATCGAGTCTGCGTTGCCTTGCGCTGGCACAGCCACAACCTTATCGCCCTGCGCCAACCGCGCCGCCGACACCGCAACCCGGCGAAGGGGTTCAGCAACACTCCGCATCATCGTGATCGCAATGAGAACGTAGACCAAAAAAATACCGAGCGCGGCCGCACCAACTTCAAGGCGCAAACGCTCACGTTGCATTTTAAAGGCTTGCGGTGCCTGTTCTGCGGACGCTTGGGCAAAGGCCCGAATTGCCGATAGGCTAGGGTTGATGTAGTCGAACACCTGCGCAAAACGGTCGGGGTCAGCCGTCAGAACCGTCCGGGCATTGATGAACGCGACGGTCGCAGCCCGATGCGCGTCGATCAATTGCTGAATAGCGGCAGGTTCCACACCTTCTGTAGCATTTGCGGAAACCCGGGTCGTGATCGCGTCATATTCGAGCTCAAGCAAGCCGCGGTCTTCATCGCTAAGGGGCACCTCAACCAATCGAACACGTTGTCCCAAGCGTTCAACGCGGCCATCAAAATCCGTAATTCCCACAGAGGTCAGTGCGGCGCGCAATCCTTCTGTTGCCTGCTTGATTTGACCACGTAGGCCCTCATCATCCGTCAACCCCAGCTCGCGCTCTGCGGTAATACTTTCATCAAACAAGCTGATGTATTGCTCAAAGCCTTCCTGAACAGTCGCAATTTCACGCCGCACATCGACGTCATTAACAACGTCCTCCAACGCTTCTAGGTCTTCACCCAAAGTCTCTGTGGCGGCCGTATGGCGGTCCAGGAAAGCGGGATTCTTCGTGCGCTGAAATTCAGTTTGGTGCTGGCGCGCAGCCGCTAAACCTTCTTCTGTGCGCACCAAGACAGTAAGAACGTTGGCGTTACTGAGCCAACTATTCATCATCGTTGTGGCCCGGTTATCGGCATACCACAGCACAAAAGCCAACGCCCCCGCGCCGATCAAACCCAAAAAGAAGAGGATGCCGGTTCGTGTCGATAACCGCGTGCCGCCCAAAAATGTGCGTTCGCGTAGACGGCTCGCGCGGCGGTCCAAATAGTCACGATCCAGATGCGTACCCTCAGCCATGGGCCGGACTCCTTTTTATTATGGTGGGTCTGAACCTAACGCGTTCAAATCCTATAAGAAAGTCTGTTGCAAGTCGGATCAGCTTGCGTCCATCACAGAAAGGGGCGAGAAATAATCATGAGCGATCACAAACCCCTTTCTGGCCCGTCCGTCCTATCAGTTCCCGAAGGCGATACCCACAAGAGGTTGGTCTGCCAAGACTGTGGGTACATAGCCTACGACAACCCCAAGGTTGTCGCCGCCTGCGTCTGTTTATGGCAAGGCCAATACCTTTTGTGCCGCCGCGCCATTGAACCGCGCCGAAATTATTGGACCATCCCAGGCGGGTATCTTGAACAACACGAAACAACGGCAGACGGGGCCAAACGTGAATCGTGGGAAGAAGCCTGCTGCACCATCGCAATTGATGGATTTGTTGGTATTTTTGAGATCCCCCGAGTCAGCCAAATATATGTTGTGCATCGGGGTGAATTGACGACACCAGATTTTGCACCGGGCCCTGAATCTCTTGAAGTTAAGTTATTTGATTATGCCGATATCCCGTGGGACGAACTGGCGTTTTCGTCTGTCGATTGGGCGCTCAAACAGGTTCATCAGAATCAACCAACCACCGGAGCGTTAGCGCCCGAACGGCCTAAATAACGCCTTTTTTGAATGGCCTCATAGGGGCCTCGAAACAGATAGGTGTTTACGCCTTGTTAACCATCTTTGCCCTAATGTCTCGTCATGAACGACGTGACCCGCATATTCTCTGGCGACCTGGTTCGCAGCCCGCAATCAACATCGATTGCGCAACGCGACACCTTGGATTTTTCCAAACCCGGACGCTCGCCCATCAGTGGCCGCGAGCAAGCCGCCTTGCAGCGCTTGGACGGTGCCTTACGACAGGGCGATTCTTTGGATCGCGAGGTGCCACGCGGAACCTATCTAAACATTACGGTTTAACGGGCCTGACAGTGCGGTCTTTGCTCGCCCTTGTTTTATTGGCCACGAGCCTCGCCCCTGCCGCAGCAGCGGATCTTGTTGTCCGTGTTAAAGGCTTAACACCACTAACTGGTAACGTGCATCTGGCCTTGTATGACACGCCAGAAAAATTCCCAAAATCAGACGGCATGATCCAAGATCAAATCATTGCCATTGATGGGGAAACCATGACATTCACATTCACGGACATCGCGCCAGGCACCTATGCCTTGGCGACGTTCCACGACAAAAACCTGAACGGAAAATTTGATCAAGGCTTGTTTAGCTTTCCACTGGAAGGGTTCGCCTTCTCAAACGGCGCGAAACCGGGTTTCAGTGCACCAGAATTTGCCGAAGCGCAGATTGAGGTTTCTGCGGGCGGTAACGAAACCGAGATCACAATGGACTATTGGATCGCCCAATAGGCCAATCCTAGATCGGACAATAAAACAGAGGTTATTTTTTGCCACCGGCAAAGCTTGGGCGATCCGGGTTTTCGAGAAACGCAATTTCATCAGCCGTCGATGGCCGGCCCAGCACCGCGTTACGGTGTGGAAAACGACCGAACCGTTTTATTATATCGCGATGCTGCTTGGCAGAGGCCCGTCCGTCAGCCAACCCCAGTTCTTCATACAACGCAACGCTTTGCTCTTGCACCGCTAGGTCTTCCGCATGCTGAAATGGAAGCAACACGCACTGGCGAAAAACACCAGGCAAGTCTAAATGCCGGGTATTCGCAACCAAGTTATGGCTGTGGGAAAGCGCGATGCCATCAAAAGCAAAAGCTTGTGGTGAATCTCTGAACAGATTGCGGGGCACTTGATCGAGCAAAATAACCAAAGCGAGAGTACCTTCCGCCGACATCACCCAACCGTCAAACGCACCGGTCTTGGCCTGTGATGACAAATCGCCCAAGGCTTCAGCAACAGAGGCATCAAAGGCATCATCTTGCACCCACCAAATTTTGCGATTCTCGCCATACTCGGGCGAGCCTTTTGCACCAAACCAGAAATCCAGAACTGTTTGCATATGATCAGTCATAGCTTAGTCCTGAGGCTCCAATCCAAGCAGGCTATCGGCAAAAGCTTGTGCTTCGAACGGGCGCAGATCGTCAATCCCCTCACCCACGCCAACCGCATGCACCGGCAGACCAAACTGTTCCGCCAACGCGACAACGATGCCACCCTTTGCGGTGCCATCCAGCTTGGTCACGATGAGGCCCGTAACGTTGACCATCTCTTTAAACACCTCAACCTGGGAGCGTGCATTTTGGCCCGTGGTACCGTCCAGAATCAATAATGTGGCATGGGGCGCGGTCTCGTCATTCTTACCTAAAACCCGAACAATTTTTTTGAGTTCGTCCATCAAGTTTGATTTGTTCTGAAGACGTCCCGCTGTATCCACAAACAGCACGTCCACGTCTTCTGCAATCGCGCGTTCATGGGCTCGATACGCCAAGCTGGCCGCATCCGCGCCCGCGTCGGCCGTCACCACAGGAACACCGCTGCGATCGCCCCAGACTTCCAATTGTTCAATAGCTGCGGCGCGGAATGTATCGCCCGCCGCCAGCATAACAGCGTGACCCTGGGCCTTGGTCTGGTGTGCTAGTTTTCCAATCGTCGTGGTTTTGCCTGTGCCATTCACGCCACAGATTAAGACAACGAAGGGCTTTTGCGCTGTATCGATTTGAAAATCTACGGCGACCGGTTGTAAGATCGATGTGATTTCTTCGGCTAAGGCTTCGCGCACATCGCGTTCGGTTGCTTCGCTCTCAAAAGCGCGTTTCTCAATGGCTTGGCGAAGGCGCGCCGCCGTTGGCACCCCCAAATCGCAACCAATCAGTAGGTCTTCCAAATCATCCAGGGTGGACGGGTCGATCTTGCGACCACCAAACACAGAGGCGATGCCAGAGGCCAATTTGCCAGAGGTCTTGCCTAGTCCGTGCCGTAACCGTGAAAGCCAGCCGCTGTCCGCCATGAAATCAGGCCACCCGGGCCAGCGCACGGCCATCGCGCACACCGGTGACAAGCGCCCTGTGCAGGGCACCCGGACCCGCAGGGTCAAGCAGTTGAACCGGGGCATAATGAGCCGAAAACCCACGACCGCCGTCTTCTTCCAAAACGTCCACAGTGGTGTTGATGAGACCGTTTAAGTAGACGTCCAACCGTTTGCTGCCGTGGTCACGCAAGCGGCGCGCCCGGCTTTGCCGTTCGGCCTTTGGGACTGTTGGCATCCGCATCGCCGGGGTGCCGGGGCGTTCGGAATAAGGAAAGACATGCAGATAGGTCAGGCCGGCTTCATCGACGCCGCGCAGCGTGTTATCGAACATTTCATCGGTTTCGGTGGGGAACCCGGCAATCAAGTCTGCGCCGAACACAACGTCTGGACGGGCAGCACGCGCACGGTCAACGAACCGCAAGGCTTCGTCGCGGCTATGGCGACGCTTCATGCGTTTTAGCACCATATCATCCAAGGACTGCGCACTAAGATGCAGATGTGGCATCATCCGGGGGTCATTGGCCAGGACCTCAAAAAACGTTTCATCCATCACGGCGGGGTCCAGCGAGCTTAGGCGCAGGCGAGCAAGATCCGGCACCCCGTCTAAGATTTTGCGAACCAACGTGCCTAGTTGCGGCCCATCGTGGCTTTCCATCCCATAAGAAAATATATCAACCCCAGTTAGCACGGCCTCATCGTATCCATTTTCGACCAACGTCTTGACGCGCTGGACCACATCATCGGCGGGTACGGCTCGGTTTGGTCCCCGCGCAAACGGAATAATGCAGAACGTGCAACGGTGGTCGCAGCCCTGTTGAACTTCAACAAAAGCACGGGTGCGACCTTCAAAACCATCGACCATGTGAGCGGCGGTTTCACGAACCATCATGATGTCAGAGACCAAGGGCTGGGGGTCTACTCCTTCGTTTTGGCCTGCAACCTGCGCCCAGGCTGCTGCATTCATTTTTTCCGCATTGCCCAAAACCACATCAGTCTCTGGCATATCATTAAACACGTTCGGCTTCAGTTGGGCCGCGCAGCCCGTCACAACAATGCGGGCAGACGGATTTTCACGGCGAAGACGGCGAATGGTCTGTCGCGCCTGGCGTTCGGCTTCCGCTGTTACTGCACAGGTGTTCACAATGATCACATCATCCAGGCCCGCAGCCGAGGCATGACGGCGCATCACTTCAGATTCGAAGGTGTTCAATCGGCATCCCAATGTGACGACGTTTGGCGCGCTCATGGTTTTTGGTCCAGTTCAGCAACCAGGGCGGCAATATCGAGCGTGCCCTGAAAACTATGGGATACAGGTCCTGTTTGATAAACTCGGTTATCGGTGCCCCACTCAACAACCAGCGCCCCGCCAACCAGGTCAACAGTTGCTTTTCGATCAATAAGGTCTCGACGGGCCGCACCAATCATGGCGGCACAGGCGCCGCTACCGCTTGCAGACGTGATACCCGTGCCCCGTTCCCAGGTGCTAACCTTGATGTGATCGCGCCCGATGATCTGAACGATCTGAACGTTGGTGCGCTCAGGAAACAAGGGATCATGTTCAATGGTTGGGCCAAGCACTTCCAAAGGAACGACCGCCACATCGTCCACAAAAAACACCACGTGCGGATTGCCAACATGAACGGCGGTGGGCTCAGAGAGATCACCCACCGAAAAGGGGATGGAAACGGTATCCATCTCTGCGGCCAAAGGAATGGCGGACCATTCTGTCGCAACCGGCCCCATGTTAACGCGAACGGCACCACCATCCACCGCCGACATTGGCAAGACGCCCGCACGCGTGCGAACTGCTGCTGTTGATGTACCGGTTTCTGCCATCAACAGCGATCCCAAACACCGCGTTGCATTTCCGCACGCACCAGACTCGCTGCCGTCTGGATTAAAAATGCGCATAAAAGGCACACCGTCGGGTTCAGCAGGGCTCTCTAAAACGATCACTTGGTCGCAGCCGATACCCCAATGACGGTCGGCAATGGCGCGCGCCGATACGGTGTCCAGCGCTAACGCGGACAATCGGGCATCAAAAATGACAAAGTCGTTGCCCAGACCATGCATTTTTAGGAACGGTGTAATCGTCATAGGCGGGCTTATAGCGCCTGTAAGGCTGCTTGAAAATGCCTTGAAATGCCAATCTACGGATGCGCCGCTAAGAACCGGTCCATATGAAATCGAGCTTGGTCGGGTGAATGATGGAACCCGCGACCGTAAGGACAGGCCCGGCGCGCGGCACATCCCTTATCCATGCAAGCAGCCGTGTCTTCACTTCCAATGTGCTTTGCGCAGCTTGGTACATCGTATCCATTGGTGCTGAAGGCGCCAACTGGGCAGGCCGACAGACACGGTTTATCCGCACAAGACTCGCACGGCGATGGGGCTGCGCCCGTCGCGCCCAAAATTGCATCGCCCGTTTCCACAACGACCGCACCGCGAAAACCCGCCCAAAGCCCATAGTCGTAATGCACAAGCGGCCCGATGGGAGACGGGAAGAAAAACCCTGTCCGAATTGCCCATTTTTGAAATGGAAAATACGGCGGCCCCTGAAAAGGGAATACAACCTGTATCGTCTTGTTGATTGAGTCTTCTGAGGCCTTTAAAGCCAGATCGCGGCATGCCGCCTGCAAAATCATTTGCGTCCAGGTGTTCATGGGATGGTCATGCGCGGCCAAAGCAGGATCGGCCTTCATGGCGCTATCCAGGGCATACCACATGTCTGGTCCCGCATTGCCGATTAGGATTGCGGAACAAGCCGATCTCGTATCAAGAATTGAGGCGGTTTCATCCGCAGCCAACGGAACGACACCAAAGATGATGAGGCCGCTTGGACGGAGCCGCTCGGCCAACGATGAGTGAAGGGTCTTAAGCATTATGATGCTACCCTGATGCCAAACCCCTTATCCGGTCAAGCCTTGCGTACGGCCCGATCCACCGCAGCTCTAGCCATTTGGAGTAGGCGCTTTCGGACAACCTGATCCGAGATTTTTGTGTAACTGTGGACAAGACGTTTCACTTCCATCTGATCGGGCGCGGCTCCAATATCAGATACAACTGGGAGACCATCGAAGACGTGATCCGGGTCAATATTTAATTGGGCAGCTATCATGTAAAGCTCACCAGCCGATACGCTTCGAACACCATCTTCGATGCGGCGCATCGACCCGCGAGGAAGACCACATTCGGTCTCAACTTGCGTTCGAGAAAGGCCACAACTCATGCGGTTCCGAAGCAAAGCTTGTCCCACAAGTCCGTTAATTTTACGCGCCGCCCCCCCTCGGCGAACCTTTTTCTTTGGCCCTTTATTCATGCGTCCCTCAGAGTTTGAGATTCATCGAAAAGTTGTAACTTTTAGTTGCCTCTCATTATTTCACACTCGTAAAGATATATAAATCACCACTGCGCTGTCGACTAAAAAGATGACAAAACACGGCAAGTGTTGACGGATTTGCGCTGTAGTCCTACAACCCCGGCACTTCTTGGGTTTCTGTCAGCCCCTGCTCTTGCCCATAAATGGGCGAAGCACATCTGGTCCGCGAGGGTTCGCGCGCCGGTACGTTTGCATTTGGACTGACGGCATTCGAGATGCGGTATTGATGAAGGCACAACGATGTTTGACGGTTTAACAGAAAAGCTAGGCAGTATCTTTGATGGCCTGACCCGCAAGGGTGCCTTGAAAGAAGCTGACGTCGACGCCGCATTGCGCGAAGTTCGCCTTGCGTTGCTCGATGCTGACGTAGCCCTGCCGGTTGTTAAAGATTTTATCGACGCCGTCCGTGAAAAAGCCGTCGGCGAAGCCGTGGTACGCAGTGTTACGCCTGGCCAAATGATCATCAAGATCGTGCACGATCATTTGGTTGAAATGCTGGGTGAACCAGGCGTTGATGATCCTGAAGCTGGCGTCAATCTGGCTGGAGAGCCACCTGTCGTCATCTTAATGGTTGGCTTGCAAGGCTCTGGTAAGACCACCACGACGGCCAAATTGGGCCGCCGTCTTTCAAAACGGTCAAAGAAGAACGTGTTACTGGCCTCGCTTGATGTGTACCGCCCTGCGGCGCAACAGCAGTTAAAGGTCATGGGCGAACAGGCCGACGTCAGCGTGCTCAGCAGCATCATCGGCGAAAAACCTGTCGCAATTGCCAAACGCGCCCTTCAGACCGCGCGAAAAGAAGGGCGCGACGTTGTTATTCTCGATACGGCTGGTCGCATGCACGTTGATTTCGACTTAATGTCAGAAGTCGCCGCCGTGCGCGATGTCGCCCAACCGATTGAAACGCTGCTGGTTGCTGATGCCCTCACTGGGCAAGACGCCGTTACCATTGCCGCTGAATTTAATAAAAAGATCGGCCTGACCGGCATCGTCCTGACCCGTGTCGACGGTGATGCGCGCGGTGGTGCGGCCTTGTCGATGCGCGCTGTCACCGGCTGCCCTGTTAAATTGATGGGCACAGGGGAACGGATTGATGCGCTAGAGCCGTTCGATCCTCGCCGGATCGCTGGGTCGATCCTTGGCCAAGGTGACGTTGTTGGCTTGGTTGAACGGGCCAGCGAGCTCGTCAATCAAGAAGATGCTGAAAAGCTGGCCAAAAAGGTTATGAAAGGCCAGTTCAGCCTGGGCGACATGGCTGACCAGTTTAAGCAACTGCGCAAAATGGGCGATCTCAAGGGGCTGCTGGGCATGATTCCTGGCGTATCCAAGATGAAAAACCAAATCAAAGACGCGAACTTAGACGATAAGGCCATTGGCCGGTCCGAAGCCATCATCCTGTCGATGACCAAAAAAGAGCGCGATAACCCAAAGCTGATCAATGGCTCGCGGCGCAAGCGTATTGCTGCCGGATCGGGCACATCGGTTCCTGAAGTAAACCGATTGTTGAAACAGTTCCGACAAATGAGCGACATGATGAAAAAGGCTGGCAAAGGGAAGCGCGGCGGCTTTCCTGGTATGCCACCCGGTATGATGCCGCCCATGCGTTAACCAGTTTTTCAAACAAACACACAAGAACACTTAAAACCTTAAAAAATTACGATCCCAAGAAAGGAAGTCCCTATGTCTGTTCGTATTCGGTTGTCGCGCGGCGGCACGAAAAAACGTCCATATTATCGCATCGTTGTTGCTGATTCTCGCAGCCCCCGCGATGGTCGCTTCATTGAGCGCATCGGTAGCTATAATCCAATGGTCCCAAAAGATCATGCGGAACGCCTGAACTATGACGCCGACCGCGTGAAGCATTGGCTGGATCAAGGTGCTCTGCCTTCTGACCGCTTGGCCCGCATGTTCTCTGCCGATGGTCTGGTCGATGCACCAAAGCGTTTTGAGCAAACCAAACAGGCAAACCCGAAGGCGAAAGCTCTAGAGCGCCTGCAAGAGAAAGAAGACAAAGCAAAAGAAGCGGCTGAAGCCGCTGCTACTGCCGATGCGGAAGCCGCAGAAGCTGCTGCTGCACCTGCTGAAGAAGCACCGGCTGAAGACGCTGCTGCTGAAGAAGCACCAGCTAAAGAAGCCTAAGTCAGGGCTATGGCTGACACGGCTGACGACACACGGGTGTTGATGGCCGTGATTACGGGATCTCGGGGCCTGCGCGGTGAAGTTCGCATCAAGAGCTTCGCCGCCGACCCCATGTCGGTTTTCGACTACGGTCCCTTAGACGACGAACCAGGGGCTCGACGTTTCGAGGGTTCCGTAACCGGGCAGTCCAAAGGTCAGGTCTTTGCCAGGCTCGTGGGGGTTTCCGACCGAAATGGAGCGGATGCCTTAAAAGGCACGCGCCTTTTTATCGATCGCCGTCAACTGCCGGAGCCAGATGAAGATGAATTCTACCATGCGGATCTGATTGGATTGCGGGCGGAAACAACGGATGGCCAGAGTTTAGGCGTGGTTCGCGCGGTGCACGATTTTGGCGCTGGAACGTCGCTTGAGATTGTTGGCGATGAAACAGGCCTTCAGGTTTTGCCGTTCACAAAAGCGGTGGTTCCTGTTGTTGATTTGAAGGGGGCCAGAGTGGTGATTGATCCGCCCGAGGCCTTAGAGGCAAAGGAACCAACCGAGGCAGAGGATACGAAATAATGTGGCGAGCCACGGTTCTGACCCTGTTTCCAGACATGTTCCCAGGGCCACTGGGGCATTCATTGGCGGGCCAAGGGCTAGAAAACGAACTTTGGGCGCTGGAAACGGTGGACATTCGCGACTTTGCTGCTAATAAACACCGCTCCGTGGACGCTGCCCCGTTTGGCGGTGGTCCGGGTATGGTGATGCGGCCTGAGGTGGTCGACGGCGCCATCCGGTCGGCCAAACGAGACGGGGGCCGAGACGGGGGCATTGATGCGGAGACGCGACCGCTGATTTATCTGACGCCACGGGGGCGTCCTTTCGATCAGGACCGGGCGCGGGAACTGGCAGCGGGAGACGGTGTGATTGTCTTGTGTGGTCGGTTCGAAGGCATTGATCAGCGGGTGCTGGACGAACATCAGGCGGAAGAAATTAGCCTGGGTGATTTTGTCTTGTCGGGCGGAGAGCCCGCAGCGCTGGCGTTGATGGATGCGGCGGTTCGGTTGTTACCCGGCGTAATGGGTGAGCCAGAGTCGTTGAGCGAAGAGAGTTTTGAGCAGGGGTTGTTGGAATACCCCCACTACACGCGGCCAGCCGTTTGGCAGGGCCGCACCGTGCCAGAGGTTTTGGCGTCCGGGCATCACGCAAACATACAAGCGTGGCGCCGGGAACAGGCGGAAACGGTGACACGCAATCGTCGCCCCGACCTGTGGAGCCGTTACCAAAGCGCGAAATGAGATTGAAGACAGATCCCGTCGGCATACCCGCCGACACTGACAGTAGGATAAGAACGATGGATACGATCACAGAAATTGGACAGGCCGAAATGGCCCGCGTCACCGCCGAACGCACCGTTCCGGAATTTAGCCCAGGCGATACGTTGAAGGTGAATGTGAAAGTCGTTGAAGGCACACGCGAACGGATTCAGGCGTTCGAAGGTGTCTGCATCGCCCGCAAAAACGCTGGCGTGAATTCGGCCTTTACGGTGCGCAAAATCTCTTACGGCGAAGGCGTCGAGCGCGTATTCCCGCTGTTCTCGCCCAATATTGCTGGCATTGACGTGATCCGCCGCGGTGATGTTCGCCGTGCGAAGCTGTATTACCTGCGCGGTCTGCGCGGCAAAAAAGCCCGTATCGCTGAAAAGACCGACGGTTTTGCTGCTAAGTTGGTTGCTGAAGAAAAGCGCAACGCCGAAGCTGCGAAGAAAGTCACCCGGGCTGAAAACAAAGCCAAGGCCGAAGCGAAAGCTGCTTCTAAAGCTGCTGATGCCGCCGCTGCCGAAGCTGCTGCTAACGACGCAGTTGCTGCGGACTCCGAAGCATAAGGCGATCTTGTGATGACCAACGGTGCACCAAAGACTCTGTTCGATAAGATTTGGCAAAACCATTTGGTGGACGTCCAAGAAGACGGCACCTGCCTGATTTATATTGATCGGCACTTGGTGCACGAAGTCACCAGCCCGCAAGCTTTTGAAGGCTTGCGGAACACGGGCCGAACAGTGCGTCGCCCGGAAGCGACATTGGCCGTGGCTGACCATAACGTGCCGACCACGGATCGTGCCGGGGGTATTGCCGACGATGAAAGCCGCATCCAAGTGGAAACCTTGGAAAAGAACGCGGCAGACTTTGGCGTGCCCTACTTTGCCATGGACGATATTCGCCAAGGCATCGTGCACATCATTGGCCCGGAACAAGGCCTGACCCTGCCCGGCATGACCATTGTATGCGGCGACAGCCACACGGCGACGCACGGTGCTTTTGGTGCGCTGGCTTTCGGCATTGGCACGTCAGAGGTTGAACACGTTCTGGCAACCCAGACCTTGCTGCAATCGCCAGCTAAAAACATGCGGATCACGGTTGAAGGCGAACGGCCAATTGGCGTGACAGCAAAAGATTTGATCTTGGCCATCATTGGTAAAATCGGCACGGCTGGGGGCACCGGTCATGTGGTTGAATTCGCTGGTGATGCCATCATGGCACTATCGATGGAAGGTCGCATGACGATCTGCAACATGACCATCGAAGGCGGCGCGCGCGCCGGATTGATTGCTCCCGATCAAACAACGTTTGATTACGTTAGGGGCCGGCCGATGTCGCCAAAAGCTGGTGCCTACGAACAAGCCATTGCGTATTGGAAAACGTTGCCATCTGATCCCGGCGCAACCTACGACAAAGAAGTTGTTTTGAACGCCGCCGACCTGGAACCGCAAGTCACCTGGGGTACATCGCCCGAAGACGTCGTTCCAATTTCTGGCGTTGTTCCAAACCCAGACGAGCATGCCGACGAAAACAAAGCCGCTGCCATGCGTCGGTCTTTGGACTACATGGGCCTGACGGCGGGTACGGCCATGGAAGACATCACGCTGGATAAAGTGTTTATCGGATCGTGCACTAATGGCCGAATTGAAGATTTGCGCGAAGTCGCTGAAATCGCCAAAGGCAGCAAGGTCGCCGATGGCCTTTATGCCATGATCGTTCCAGGCTCTGGCCTGGTTAAAGAACAAGCCGAAGAAGAAGGCCTCGACGCCATCTTCACCGAAGCTGGTTTTGATTGGCGTGAGCCGGGCTGCTCCATGTGCTTGGCGATGAACGCGGATAAACTAGAGCCAGGCGAGCGCTGTGCGTCGACCTCCAACCGTAATTTCGAAGGTCGCCAAGGCCGCGGTGGACGGACCCACTTGGTTAGCCCCGGCATGGCCGCCGCTGCGGCAATCACCGGTCGTTTGGCCGACGTGCGGAAATTGGTGTAGTATTTCCCAGCAGCATCTGTTTGCAGGAGATGGCAATGACGGCGGTACGGCAATCCATTGAACCAGCGGACCTGATTGGATCGTTTCGGAGATTCGGACCCGTTGGTCCTGTCTACCAAGTGAACAAGGTTTTACGAGCCGAGCCAAACGGCGACACGGTGATGGAAATTCTCCTCATTGAAACCGGAGAGACGGCTGAATATGGCTACACTGATATTCTCGACGATCCGAAAGAGTCTTAATGTTTGCAATTGCGTTTGATCTTGTTGTTGCGGACACAGCGAGCGCACATCCGGTTGGTGTTTCGCAGGCCTACAGTGATATTCACACCTGTCTGATGACACACGGATTTAACCGAGTACAGGGTAGCGTGTACCTATCCGATAATGACGACCTCGCAAACCTTTTTGCCGCCATTATGGCCTTAAAAGCGCTGCCTTGGTTTCCTGCCTCGGTTCGCGATATTCGTGCCTTCAAAGTGGAACACTGGTCTGATTTTACTACAATTGTGAAAGCCCCCTAAGCCATGGATAAATTTGATACCCTGACAGGCGTCGCCGCGCCGATGAACATGATGAATGTCGACACCGACATGATCATCCCAAAGCAGTTCTTGAAAACCATCAAGCGCACGGGGCTGGGTAAAAGCCTGTTTTTCGAAATGCGTTTTGATGATGACGGCAACGAGCGGCCAGAGTTCGTTCTGAATAAACCGGCCTATCGCAACGCCAGCGTTTTGGTTGCCGGAGATAACTTTGGCTGCGGATCGAGCCGCGAGCATGCGCCTTGGGCCTTGCTGGATTTTGGTATTCGCTGCATTATCGCGCCATCCTTCGCGGACATCTTTTACAACAACTGTTTCAAGAACGGCATCCTGCCCATCGTTCTGCCCAAAGAAGACATGGCAAAATTGATGGATGATGCGATGCGCGGCGCCAATGCCACATTGACGGTTGATCTGGAAAGCCAAACAATCAAAGGCCCTGATGGTGGCAGTATCTCATTCGACATCGAACCTTTCCGCAAACATTGCCTATTGGAAGGCCTCGACGACATTGGCCTGACCATGCAAAAGGCCGACAAGATTTCTGGGTACGAAGAAAAGCAGCGCCTGTCTCAGCCATGGTTAAGCGGTGCGGCCTAATCGCCGCCGTTTCATCAAAAACCTTACCGTTGGTGCGGCACTCACTGCATTGCCAACATCGTCCCTTGCCATGACCACGCGGCCCCGGCGCCTTGTTCCGGAATGGCATCCGCATGCCGCCTGCCTGATGAGCTGGTGCGCCGCTTGGGATTTCTACAGCAAATCAGAGATGCAAGCGATCCATGTGGATCAAGTTCGAATCGCGCAAGCTATCGCCCAATTTGAGCCGGTCATCATGTTTGTCCATCCGGATGATGCGACTGATGCCAGTGCCAAACTCGGTCCCGCCATTCAGATCATCGAAGCCTTGGTTTATGACACCTGGACCCGCGATACCCTGCCGACGTTCTTGGACGATGGCAGCGAGAGCTTGCTGGGCGTGGGATGGAATTTCAACGTCTGGGGTGAGAAGTTTCCAGGCTATGGCCACGACCGCACCTTGGCACACCGCGCAGCGAAGGCATTGGATATTCCGTTTGAGACGGCGGGCATCGTTTTGGAAGGCGGCGCCATTGAATGGGATGGGCGAGGCACCATCCTGACGACAGAAAGCTGCTTGCTGAACCCCAACCGCAATCGCGGCATGGTGAAGTCAGAGGTTGAAGCCGTGTTAAAATCGGCGACCGGTGCTGCCCACGTCATCTGGTTGCCGGGATCAGAGGTTGACCGCATCACCGATGGGCACATCGATGGCATCGCCCGTTTTGTGCGGGATGGTGTCGCGATCTGCGATACAACCGACGACCCAGAAGACCCGGAATATCATATCCTGAAAGAAAACATCGCCGCGCTCCGCGCCGCGAAAGATGCAACGGGCCAGGCGCTCGAGGTTATCGAAATGCCGCGCCCGGATTGGAGGCAAATGCCCAAACGCGGGGATGATTTTGCCGCGACCTATCAGAATTTTTATGGTGCCGGTGATGGCAACACCCGTGGCCTGATTATGCCGCGCTTTGACGACCCCGCTGCCGACGAAGCCGCTCATAACCTGCTGCAAGAGTTGCACCCGGATCATGAGATCGTGCAAATTCGTATCGATCAAATCAGCGAAGGCGGCGGCGGCATTCACTGCAACACCCAGCAAGTGCCGATCCTCTAAATCGCGCGTTAATTTCCGGAATTATGCTGACATGTGTGGCCGTATGTTGACCCTGCGCTGACGCAAAATCGTTGATTTTTGCCAGGTATTTTTGGCTAAACCATTGATAAAAAAGAAAACATGGCATTATTGCGGTGGTTTTGTCAGCATTCGTCAACATCTGTTATCAGCGGAGACATCAAGGGGATCATCGCAAGCGCACGTGTCCCGGTCAGTTTTAGAACCCTATCAGAGATAGACTGGTTTTTCAAGAAAATGACGACGCGGGTCGATCCCGTGCTTGTGTTTCCAAGGCCAGCTTACGATCATCACCGTCTGATAAAAAACAACGAGCCGGAGACATCTTATGCCCCTGATCCAAGTCGATATGTTTGAAGGTCGCACCGTTGACCAAAAACGTGCGTTGGTGGCCGAACTGACCGACGGCTTCGTCCGCGCCTGTGGCGGCACACCAGAGCAAGTAACCATCGTGATCACCGATAAGTCGAAAGAAGATTGGGGATCAAAAGGCATTCTTGCGGTCGACCGATAACGCAATCATGTCACCGCAATGACCATAGATTCCATCCCCTCTGGTCCCATCGATGCGCCCTCTGCCTGGGTCGGCGAAGACTTGGCAAAGACGCCAAAGGTCTGGCTGACGGCCCTGGACGAAGCCGAGATCACTGAACTAGAGACCGCCGCAAAAGCGTATCTCGCAACAGGCCGCGACATTGGCCAGATCACCCAAGCTGATTTTCCCCTGCCAGTCCTAGGTGGGCGACTTCAGGGGCTGCGGGAAACACTGACGTCCGGTCGCGGGTTTGAGGTTTTGCGCGGCCTGCCTGTTGATCGTTATGACCAAGAAACAGCGGCAACCATTTTTTGTGGCCTTGGGGCACACCTGGGATCTGTCTGTTCGCAAAACGCCGCCGGTCATACCTTAGGCCATGTACGCGATGTGGGCGCGGATGCAACCGATCCCAACACGCGGATATATCAAACCCATGAGCGTCAAACCTTTCATACGGATTCAGCCGATGTCGTCGGTTTGCTCTGCCTGCGAGAGGCGCAATCGGGTGGTGAGTCCTTGCTGGTTTCAACCGCGACCGTCTTCAACACGATGCTGATGGTGCGCCCTGATTTGGTGCCATTGCTGTTTGAACCGATTGCGACAGACCGGCGCGGCGAAGTGCCTGAGGGCTGCAATCCGTGGTTTGATATTCCGGTGCTGTCGTGGTTTGAAGGCCACCTGACCGGCATGTATCAACGCCAGTATATCGAAAGTGCCCAACGGTTCCCCGAAGCACCCCGCCTAACGCCGAAACACATTGAAACCCTGAACCTGTTTGATGCGACGGCGAACCATCCGCGCAATGTGATCCGCATGCGCCTGCAACCGGGCGACATCCAGTTCGTGCACAATCACGCGCTGATGCATGACCGCACGAATTTTGTTGATTGGCCTGACCCGGCCCGGCGGCGGCATCTGTTGCGGTTATGGCTGAGCGTGCCGGGCGACCGCCCCCTGCCCGATGTTTTCGCACAGCGGTTCGGCAGCACCGCCATTGGCGACCGGGGCGGCATCTTTGTACCCGGCACCACGCAGAATGCGCCGATTGATAATTAAGGTGACATAGAGTTTAATTAGTTTTTGTCTATGTCACCTTAATTAAAAATCCACAAAAAAGGGCGACCCGAAGGCCGCCCTTTTTCCAAACCTGACGGTTCGCAAGATTAGTCGACGAGAACGAGGTTCTCAGCGGCCATCTTGCCGTCACGACCGTTAACCAGGTCGAAGGTCACTTTTTGACCGTCGGCCAAGCCAGACAGACCGGAACGCTCTACAGCACTGATGTGCACGAAAGCATCGCTTTGGCCGTCTTCACGCTCGATGAAACCGAAACCTTTGGTGGCGTTAAACCATTTGACTGTACCGTTTGCCATGATGAAATTTCCTTTCACGACTTAATTGAGGCCGCACACGATGTGAAACCCCGGGGTAACGTTCACAAAGTCGTTTGAAGAAATCTGGCAAACCGCCGAAACGGGAACGCAAATAAACTTGGACGACGTCGAAACGAGCGCGCACCGTACACGGAACGGCTCTGGATGCAAGTGGTTTGTCAAGGACATAAAGTTTTTTAAGCCGATTTGGCCACCGGTTCGGCCATTGTCTCTGGGGTCAAGGCTTGGCGATCCCACGGCGGGATAGGCTGAAAGTGGCGAACCAGAAAATCGATGAAAAGCCGTACCTTTGGCGACAAATTGCGCCGCTCTGCGTAGATGGCGAAAATGTCGGCGTAGGTCTCTGTGTGGCTTGGCAGCAGGTTCACCAAACGACCGGATCGTAAATCATCGGCGATCAAATAGGTAGAAAGACGGGCGATTCCAAGCCCAGCCAACGCCGCGTGGTAGACTCCGTCGGCGCTGTTCGCTTCGAAAGATCCGCGCGCGTGAAACGTGAATTGGCCCTTACCATCACCAAAATGCCAATCGTTCCAGTGATCGACGGTCGAAATGCGAAGGCAATTATGGTTTGCTAAATCGGTCGGCGATGCGGGTGCGCCGTGCGCAGCAATATAAGACGGTGCGGCGCAGACAACCCGCCGATTGGGCGCCAGCTTTCGGGCAATGACGGTCGATTGGTCGATCTGCTCCGTAAACCGGATGGCCATGTCATGATCGGACGTGGTTAGGTCAATGGCACGGTCGGTGAGCTCAACACTGACGTTGAGGTCTGGGTATTGTTCCAAAAACAGCGGCAGAATCGGAATAACCTGCGCTTTGCCGAAAGCAACCGTTGCGGCGATGCGAAGCGTGCCCTGCGGGCGTTTCCCCATAGAAACCGCCGCAGCTTCGGCCTCATGCACATTGACGGCAATATCATGCGACCGCGTATACAAGGTGCGGCCTTCTTCAGTCAGCGTGATTCCCCGGGTTGATCGGTTTAACAGACGCACGCCCAAGCGATCTTCCAAAGCGGTAATCTGCTTACCAACGGCTGATGGGGTTTGGCCCATGGTGCGCGCAGCCGCAGAAAACCCGCCGTTATCAACCACGGTGGCGAAAAGAATCAATTGGCTGGCAATGTCCATCAGGGTGGGTCCGATCCGTTTGTTCCGTCAGGTCACAAGTCTTTGGCCCAACTGTTGGATAGTCGTCTTCGGTCCCTCAGCTTACATTGTGCATTGCAGCATGATTCGTGTTGCAATGCAACCAAATAGGCTGAGCTCAGCCAACAGGAGCCATCATGGACACCACGACTGTTGACCAGCACGACTTAACGCCAGAAAACATTCAGCGCCACGTTAACAACGCCCACGCCTTGCGGTCTAAGGCGATCGCGGAACACTTGGTTTGGGCCTTTCGTTTTACCGGGCTGTGTATGGCCGCTTTGCGGAGCCGTAAGACTTTGGACAGCGCCGATTTGAGCCAGATTACGCGATCTTGCGACGCGGCACGTCAGTCTTAACGCGCTGCCCGAGAAACCAAAGTCAGCCCCCTGACGTATCAGGGGTATGACACGGTCTCTTATTCTGGTTCTTGGCGATCAGCTTTCTGCGAATATCGCATCATTAAAGGCAGCCGACCCAGCCTTAGACCACGTTTTGATGGTCGAAGTGGCCAGCGAGGCGACCTATGTAAAACATCACAAAAAGAAGATCGCCTTCATCCTTTCGGCCATGCGTCACTTTGCCGTCTATCTCCGGCAAGACGGTTGGACCGTTGATTACGTCAAGCTGGATGCCCCCGATAATACAGGCAGTTTCACGGGCGAGGTGACGCGCGCCGTCGGGCGGCTGCACCCTGAACGCCTTTGTGTGACCCAAGCCGGTGAATGGCGGATAAGCCAAGCCATTGCCGGATGGCCAGAGGCCCTTGGGCTGCCCGTTGACGTTTTAGACGATGATCGCTTCATCGCCAGCGCAGATGACTTCAATGCCTGGGCCGAGAACCGCAAGCAACTGCGGATGGAATATTTTTATCGCGAGATGCGGCGCAAAACTGGGCTGCTGATGACTAGCGATGGCAAACCGGTTGGCGAGCGTTGGAACTTTGATTCTGAAAACCGCAAGCCAGCTAAAGCTGATTTGTTCATGCCGCAACCGCCGCGTTTTAAGCCCGATGCCATCACACAAGACGTGCTGACGCTGGTCGCAGACCGGTTTGGCGATCATTTTGGCGATTTGGACCCATTCTGGTTTGCCGTGACCGCCGATCAGGCGAACGACGCTTTGGATGCGTTCATTAAAACAGCCTTGCCGCACTTTGGGGATTTCCAAGATGCGATGCTGCGCGATCAAAAGTTTCTCTATCACGCAGTGTTATCAGCCTACATCAATGCCGGTTTGCTGAACCCATTGGTGGTCTGCCAACGGGCCGTCGATGCCTATGAGGCGGGCGCGGCCCCGTTGAACGCGGTTGAAGGCTTTGTTCGACAGATCATTGGGTGGCGCGAATACGTGCGCGGTATTTATTGGCGCGAAATGCCTGGTTATGCCGCGCAAAATTATCTGGATGCCAAAAGGGCCCTGCCCGGTTTCTACTGGACTGCGGATACCGATATGGCCTGTATCCGTGCCGCTGTTACGCAAACCCGAGAAGAAGCCTACGCCCATCACATTCAACGCCTGATGATCACCGGCACGTTTGCCCTGCTGGCCGGGGTTCACCCGCAAGAGGTCCATGAATGGTACTTGGCCGTCTATGCCGATGCGTATGAATGGGTGGAATTGCCCAATACCCTGGGTATGAGCCAGTTCGCCGATGGCGGCTTGTTGGCGTCAAAACCCTATGCGGCCAGCGGATCGTACATCAACAAAATGTCCGACTACTGCTCGGGGTGCCGATACGACGTGAAGCAAAAGACGGGCGATAATGCCTGCCCCTTCAATCCGTTGTATTGGGATTTCATCATACGCAACGAAGATAAACTGCGGGGTAATCCAAGATTGGGGCCGGTTTACAGCACGTGGGAGCGCATGAAACCAGAAACCCAGCAGGCATATCGGGATGCGGCGGCAGATGTTTTGCAACAACTGACCGCTGGCCACCTCTAAGGCCGGGAGCGGCGACACCGGTCAGAGCAATACGACACCGCGTCCCACACCTTTTCCCATTTCTTGCGCCAAGCAAACGGCCGACCACAGGTGGCGCACACCTTGGTCGGCAGGTCTGACTTCTTTCTTGTTTTCATCCCATCGTTACGAATCGCAGCCGATGCTGGATGACACCACGGGATCATCTTTCCAGTTTTTAGGCGGCGGACACAGCCGCATCGGGGGCTTGGGGGCGGGTCGCAATAGCGCTGTCACGCGCTCCCATTTTTTCTGCCCAGGCCTTCAAAGCGCCACGCCCATCGAGCAAATTTGCACACCCGGCAGGCGGCAGATATTCGATAACCGGCAAGACGAACAAATCGGCAATGGACATATTAGGACCGGCCAAATAATCAGACGCACCCAATGCTTCATTCAGAACATCAACGGCCTGCACCATTTTCGGCATCGCTTCTGCGACGATGGCCTCGTCCCCTTGTTCTTGCATCATCATAGGCTTGATCATGCGTTCACGGGCAATGGCCATGAACGGTTTCATGACTGCGTCATTGTGGACGCTGATCCATTGAAACATATGGGCCCGGGCGACGGGATTTGCGGGTGTGAGCAAGGGGCCATCAAAGACGCCATCAACGTACGTGCAGATTCCCAGACATTCAAAAATACGGTCCGTGCCGTGCGTCATGATCGGGATTTTTCCAAAGGGATGCAGGCCCGCCAACGCCTCAGAGCCGGGCATTTCATTCTTGAGGGTATAGTCGACACCCTTTTCATGCAGGGCCATTCGGGCGGTACGAACAAAGGTGGACATGGCAAAGCCATAAAGGGTTACGTCTGACATTATTTCTCTCCTGTTTGTGTGATCACGCCGCCATTAGAGCGGTGAGTTTTTCGAAAGTACTGCCCCAGCCGTCGCCATGGGCGTCAACCCAACGGCTGTCAGGCAACAAGCGGTGAACAAGCGTTAGCCGTGTTCCATCGCCTTCGGCAGCGAAGGTTACTTCGACTTCTGATTCATGACCGGCAATCTCGCCTTGTTGCCACGCCCATGAAAAAGCCAACCGGTTTGGCGCATCAACGGTGCGATAGACGCCTTCGATGGCATGGTCTTCTTCACCGGTGATGACCGCCCGAAATGCCCCCCCGGGCCGCACATCCATCTTATCGACAACGCACCTCATGCCGTGCGGGCCAAACCATTGCGCAAAGACCGCAGGGTCCGTCCACGCCTGGAATACGCGATCAGGCTTTGCCGCCAGAACGCGGGTCATTTCAAGCACGGTGTCTTTTTCCATGACGTCACTCATCAGATTTGTCCTTTTCTGTTTTATCGAGATAGCGGGCCAGCGCATCTAAGCGGCTTTCCCAGAAGGCACGGGTGCGTTGTAGCCATTCCTCTGCCGCATCCATCGCGCCCGGCTCTAGTCGCATTGTGTGGGTACGCCCTTCGCGATGCCGATCCAACAGCCCGGCCCCTTCAAGAACCTTCAAATGCTTGGAGACCGCAGGAAGCGACATATCGAAAGGCTCGGCCAGTTCACTGACCGTCGCAGGGCCTTCCGACAGCCGTGCAACAATCGCCCGCCGGGTCGGGTCGGATAGCGCGGCGAAGACGGCATCTAAATCAGTATCTGTGTTCGGTGTATTATACTTAACCATTTGGTTAAGTAATTACAAAAGCAGGCTGACGTCAACGCATTTCTTTTTTGAACAGTACCGCAGAACGAAGATTGTTCACCAATAGCCGATGAGAATACCGAGATCAGCGTCGCACTGTGCCGAGAATTTCTCGATGTCGGCATCGCTGCTCATCACTCGGCTATGGCGTTTGCGCAGCCAAGCAAAAATGCGCTCGTGTAGGTCTGAACGAACATCTGCGTAGGCAGCATCGGTGCCTAAATTGATAAGCTCAAACGGATCGTTTTCCAGATCGAACAGCAATGGATCAACCCCGTCGATCAAAACGTATTTCCATTTGGCTGTCATGGCGATAAAGCCACGGCAGTCTTGTGGCTGACGCCGCAGCGCCAACCGAACTTCATCGCGGGCTGAGAAATCAAACTCGGCGAAAGCTGTGTCGCGCCATGGAACCGACTCGCCCGCCACGCGGCGGAGCAACGGCAACAAGGATTGGCCTTCAAGGCGGTATTGCTCGTCTATCCCCCCTGCCGTCTCATAGAACGTTGGCAGCAAATCAATCGATTCAACCAAGCCATCCTCAGAGGTGCCCCGGGTCGCGTCGGCAGCGTCGGTTGGATCATAAATGATCATTGGGATGCCAATGCTGGGTTCGTGGAAATAATCTTTCTCGCCCAGCCAATGGTCGCCCATATAATCACCATGATCACTGGTGAAGACGATCATCGTATCGTCAAATCGGCCCGCCTTTTTCAGGTAATCAAAAACCAACCCCAAGTGCGTATCGATCTGCGTGATCAGGCCCATATACGTCGGGATAACCGTGCGGCGCACCGCGTCATCGGCAAACACTTTCGAATACGGCACCTGCATAAAGGCTTCAGACACCGGGTGCGGGTTTGTGCGCTCTACCTCTGAACGACGGGCGGGCAAAATATCATCGGGACCGTACATCGTGTTATAAGGCTCAGAGACCATGTATGGCCAATGCGGCTTGATGTAGCTGAGGTGAAGGAACCAGGGCTGTTCGCCGGCCTCGATCATGAAGTCTATCGCCCGGCGCGACATATAGGCGGTTTCAGAATGCTCATCAGGCACCCGCGCGGGCCGTGCTGCGTTCCGCATATACCAACCACTGACAGGCTCACCGTTGTCGTCAAACGCGCCATTCGCCACCGTGTTCCAAGGGTTGGGATCTTCGTAACCCAGATCGCGTAGATAGCGATTGTACTTTAGATAAGGCGAGACAATGGGGTCGGGATGCAAGCCATCGTCGCGCTCAAACGGCTCGAACCCGCATTGGCTGACGTAGTCGGCGACCTGTGATGCCAACGGAACACTCAGCCGGTTCAGGCCACGATTATCGCGCTGCATATGGGTTTTGCCAACCAAGGCAACGCGCATGCCCAAGGGCGTGAGATAGTCGGCGATGTTCAGCTCATCCGGGCGAACAGGGAATTCGTTGCGGGTGACGCCATGGCTCATCATATAGCGGCCTGTATAAAACGAGGCCCGCGACGGCCCGCACAATGGCGCCTGGCAATAGGCCCGACGAAACGTAACGCCTTTTGCCGCCAGGGCATCAATGTTCGGCGTTTGGATGGTTGGATGCCCGGTGCAACCCAAATAATCCGGGCGCAATTGATCGCACATAATGAACAAGATGTTTCTAACTTGACGCGCGGCAGACATGCAGTTGCTCCCGGTGATCATATTCTTTGAGTGATAAAGCGCACTGACACGATTTTGCCCGCAGAAGACAATGGTAGGTTGATCGTGTCGGCAATAGTCAGAGGGTGCTTTTACACCATGGAAAACCGCCGAACTCCAGACCGGACATTTGAAACGTTTCCGTTAAATACGTCCGGCGATGTGTTTGGCCCGCTTGAAGGATTCGTCACCCTTTGGAAAACCAAGCACGATGCCCGAGGCGACCTGCCTATTTGGCGGGATTTCGATATTATGGATTTTGAAGGATGGTGGGGCCAGATTTCGATGGCTGAAATCTCGCTAGACCCTGTCGATCTGACGTTTCGCCTGTGGGGCACAAAGCTGACTGATTGGTGGGGATTTGATTACACCAATAAGAGTTTTGCCAAGACCACATTGAACCTCAACAGCTGGATCAAAAAAGAACAACAGTACATTGCTGATTTCGCGGCGGAACCGAAATTTGGAATGCTGAAAGGTACATTGGCCGAAAAAGGCCATGACTACCATTGGGTGACAGCTGTTGATTTGCCCCTAGGTGCAGATGGAAAAGTGACACATATGTTGTCAGCGTACCGATTGGTTGACTAAATGATATAGGGTTCATCGCTCCGCCATTTGTAATCATTGAGACAGAACGAACCGTGCCACCACAAACCCTACCATCAGCCCCTGCACAGCGACACCGCATTAACCGCGTGATCAACTTCATTCATGCCAATACGGACTCGCCGCTAGACCTTCAGGTTTTGGCTGATCAGGCGTGTTTGTCGAAATATCACTTTGCTCGAGTCTTCAAAAACCAACACCAACAATCACCCCTACAATATCTGTGGCGGGTGCGGGTTGAACGAGCAGCTCGGCGACTGGTGTTCGACCAAAGCACCCGCATCACAGAGATTGCGCATGACTGCGGCTTTGCATCATCTCAAACCTTTGCTCAATGTTTCCGGTCTCGGTTTGGGATGTCGCCGCGCCGCTATAGAATCAATCCTGTCACGCCGCCAAGCACTCTGCCCATAGACCGCCTCATCAAGACTCTGACTCTTGACCGTGTTCGGGTGGAACATCGACCGGCCCTACGGGTGGCGTACATTCGAAATTATGGGCCTTATGATCGAAATACGGGCCGAATACCGGACGCATTCTCGGCCCTTGATGCGTGGGCAATCGGTAAGGGTATGGCACCCCGTGGTCATGCAAAAATTGGACTCTGCCCCGATAACCGACGGGTCACTCCAGATGCTTTTTGCCTCTACGATGCCTGTATACAGGTGCCGAACTCAATCGCTGAAGACGATCTTATTAGCCTTCAGATCATTCCCGCTGGCACCTATGCGATCACGCCAGTTCATTGCCAAAACACAGAAATTCTCGCGCACTGGGAATGGGTAACGACTAATTGGCGTGACCTGTGTAGCAAAACTTATGAGCAACGCTGGTCTTACGAAGTGTTTCATCCGAATCCGCATGGCACCACCAACCCAGCCGATGGACTCGATCTCTGCCTTCGGCTTGGCTGAGCTTTCCATCGCGGTTTTAAAAAGCAATCTGGTTAGGGTCCAAACTCATTCAGATCACACAATTGCGTTCCGCCAAGAGGTTCAAATGCAAGGAAATCAACGCGCAGGACATGCCAAAGCATATTCAAGCGTTATTGACGCCGCAGTTGGGCCTCTTGGAAGAACCCGAAGGGCGGGGGCTCTTTGGCCAGTGAATGCGTCGCCAAGCCTTGAAAGATTGCCTATATTCCTGCGGCTTGGCTCCTGTTTGCCGATCAAATATCCTCCCGCGCGATGGGTGATTTGAATGAGTTTGGACCCTAACGTTTTTCATTAAAACATCGCGTAGAGTTTCAGGTTATTGGAACATGGATGCACCGCGATGGGCAGAACTGAGCAATGGCTGGGCGGGATTGCGGATGCTTTTGCCGACCGCAACTTTCGCATTTTCTCCTTTGGCTCAATTGCCTCATGGACGGCCTTTTTCGTTCAGCTCATCGCCGTCTCTTGGGCAACCTGGGAACTGACCGGCTCCAGCGCTTGGCTCGCCACGATGGCGTTGTTGGACATTGTACCAAACATTATTTTGATGCCTTTGGCCGGTGCCTTGGCGGATCGGTACGACCGCGTGCGCATCTTGGTTTTGATGTATGGGCTGCTGTTGATTCTGTCGATGATCATGGCAGCCATGGCCTGGACAGAGACGCTGACCATTTGGTGGTTAGCCGGGCTGGTTTTGACGCACGGCATCCTTATCGCATTTGCCGTGCCGTGTATGTACGGCACCTTGCCCCGGTTCGTTGCCAAAGCCCGCCTGTCATCGGCCATCGCGGTGAACGCATCTTACACGCAGCTGTCGTTTTTTGCCGGACCTGCGGTGGCAGGCGTGATTATTGCCCAGTCCAGCGTCGCGGCTGCTTTCGCCTTTAACGCCTTCGGCTATGCCGCATTTTTGGCGGCGTTTTCCTTCATGCGCACACCCGATGATTTTGTGAAGCCGGTGCGCAGCACCCGATCTGTGTTTGGCGATATTGTTGACGGATTTTCTTACATCAAAGCCCATCGTGGTTTGGTTGCGATATTGGCGGTCCTGTTCACCGGCGACATTTTAGCCAGCAGCCTGTTCTATCTGATGCCCGCCTACTCTGACACAATCCTTGGGTTGGGCGTTGTTGGTGTCTCGATGGTTCTCTCCACGTTGGGTGTTGGGGCTACAGTTGCCGCGCTATGGTTGGCCCGCAGCGGCGCAAAGGCAGCGCGGCCCGACCGGATGCTGTGGGGGTTGTTTGCCGCCATTTTGGCCATCACCCTGTTCTTTGTTGGGAACGTCTATGTCACCATTACAGCGGCGCTTGTCCTAGGGTTTGCCCGGGAGACCCAAAAAGTTACCGCCCATACGTTGGTTCAGTTGACAGTGACGGAAGAACAGCGCGGTCGCGTGATGGGCAATATGTTCTTTTTCCATCAACTGGCGGCCAGCATGGGCACCTACGCGATTGGCGCGATAGCAGTCAGCCACGGTTTGGCCGCGCCGATGCTCACGCTAGCTGGATTGTGCCTGATCGTGACCGGCGTGTTGTTTGTGCAGCGACGCCGGTGGTTCGACGCCTTCACGGCTGACAAAATCTCTCCCTAGTGTGGGGGGATTCGAAGTTCACCGCATTTTTCGGGGCAACCACTTTAGGGAACTTCGAACCCAAAACCACACGAGATCACTATGTTGCTAGTGTCCGGATCGAATCTGAAGTTCGAAAAGCAGGTGTCCCAAATGATACGAACTTCAGATTCGGGACACTAGCCATACCCACATGACTCAAGGCCTCGGTGACTTGTTCCACCTTGTCACAACAGTTGCGACCTGCTGGTCATTGCCGATTTTTGCCACGATGCCTATTTTGTGCATTGCGGTATATTTTTGCTGCATTGCACCTAATTTTACCTCAACTGGAGGATGACTCCATGGACTCGACGATAACACCGACACCGCACTTTCGGAAACTATGGCCATCAGAACGGCTGTTATATCAGGACCATTTGCTGCTACTTGGCCCTAAAACCCGCATTTTGCGATTTGGTGGCGACGTGCCAGACGCGGCCATCTTGTCCTTGTCCGAGCGCACGACCGGACTGAACAGCGTGATCCACGCGGCCTTTGTCGGAGACAAAGTGCGGGGCGTTGGCGAGTTTCGACCCTTATCACGCACATGGCCCTTGACCGCCGAAGTCGCATTGAGTGTCGAAGACGACTGGCAGGGCCGTGGGCTGGGAACGGCGCTGATGGGCCGAATCACGACAACAGCCCGCAACAGGGGCATTCGCCGACTGGTCATGCAGTGCCTTGCGAACAACACCCGCATGCGCCGCTTGGCCCGCCGATTCGAAGGCCAGTTGGAAATTCTGCCAGGCGGTGTCGAATGTCAGATTGGCTCACCGGTCGCCGATCCGTATTCCTTGTTTGGTGAATGGCTCGATGACGCGTTTTCGATGCAACGGTTTGTGCTGGACCTTTAGAGGCTGACCTCTGGCCAAAAGCCGTTTTGATTGCGACACTCTTCGTCTGTTTAAGGACTGAGAGACCTGCCATGCCCCACCCTCGCCTTTCCCGCTGCGCCTTTGCCATAAGCATTGCCCTGAACGGCCTCGCTGTCGCCTATATCTTCGGGCTGACCCCGACGTCCGCCCCCGCAGCAAACCCAACGGCACCGCCAGCCTATGCCGCATTTCAGCCCACGCTTTTGCCCGCTGGAACTCAAATTGAGCTCCCGATCCAACCGTTCAGTGACCGCGACATTTTTGAGGCCATCGCTTACAGCGCACCAAACGCCTGGAATCCGTTCAACGAATATCCCATTGCCGGACGTGTTTTTCCCATTGTGAATGATGCCGCGCGCGATCTGTTAGAAGAAGCACCCCGCGTCCAACCAACCGTTGATGGCGTCGTCACCCTGTTGCAGTGGTACGCAAAGTGTCAGTGGACCGACTGCGCCAATGCTTTTTTGAATGCGACGGGCCCATCACTGGGTGAGATCAAAGAGGCTGGCGCAAATATCGCACTTTTTTGCAATGATTTGGTATCAACCTTTCGCACGATGCTGCTGGCCCAAGGTATTATGACCCGGTCTGTGTATTTCGAATTTCGCGATTCCTACGGTGGCGGATCGCATACCTTCACCGAGGTTTGGGTCGAAGACTTGCAGCAATGGATATATGTCGACCCGTTCTACAAGGCCTACGCCGAAAAGTCGGTCGCCGGGCTGATCCGTGAAGACGGTATCGCCAGCATTGTTCGGCTGCCTGTCGCCGTTGGTGATCTTAGCGTCACAAGCAACGCCCAACGCGACAGTGAACTGGAAAAAACCTTCCGTGAGGGCTGGGCCAGTTGGAGCATTCCGAACGGCTTATCGGGCCTACGCATGGTGTATCTGGACCCGGTGCATTACGGCGAAAATCTGCTGGCGCGCCCGGATCGGTTTGGGCCGTTTGAGACCGATATTCTATATTAGGCTCGGCAAAGGTCGTCCGTCCTTAAAGCTGCGGCGCAGGTTTCAGCAAAGCACGGGCCCTGACCCTAAGTTACGATTGATCGCCTCAAACGCTTTACCCCCGGGCGTGGCGCGCTTAAAACGGCGCCAACAAGAAACTTTATGGGATGAGGTTTGACAAAAAATGAGCGCAAACAAAACGTTGATGTTGCTGCCGGGTGACGGTATTGGCCCCGAGGTGATGGACGAAGTAAAGCGGGTCGCAGACGGCTTGGCCAAGTATCGGTCGATCAACTTCGACATGAACGAAGGCCTGGTCGGTGGTATTGCCTATGACACCCACGGCGTCGCGCTGAAAGACGAAACCTTGGCCGATGCGAAGGCCGCAGACGCTGTTTTACTCGGCGCTGTTGGCGGCCCGAAATGGGACGGCAAGGTTCCGCGTGAACACCGCCCTGAAGCAGGCCTTTTGGCACTGCGCAAAGAAATGGACTTGTTCGCAAACTTGCGCCCGGCGATTACGCTTCCTGCTTTGGCCGATGCCTCATCCCTCAAGTTGGAATTGGTTTCTGGCCTGGATATTCTGATCGTTCGCGAATTGACAGGCGGCGTATACTTCGGTCAACCCCGCGGCCGGTTTGATCTGGAAGACGGCACACCCCGCGCCGTTGATACGCAAGTGTATACCAAGCCGGAAATCGAACGCATTATTCGAACAGCCCTCGACTTGGCCCGCAAGCGGAACGGCAAACTCACCAGCATCGAAAAAGCCAATGTCATGGAGACCGGCGTTTTATGGCGCGAGGTCGCAACCGAAGTACACGCCAACGAAGGCGACGGCGTGACCCTGGAACACATGCTGGCCGATAACTGCGCCATGCAGTTGGTACGCAACCCGAAACAGTTCGACGTAATGGTCACGGATAACTTGTTTGGTGATTTGCTATCGGATTGCGCGGCGATGCTGACCGGCTCGCTGGGTATGTTGCCGTCCGCCTCTTTGGGTTCACCCGACGCGACCGGCAAGGTACCTGCCATGTACGAGCCGGTTCACGGCACAGCCCCTGACATTGCCGGACAAAGTAAAGCCAATCCGCTGGCGATGATTTTGTCGTTGGCGATGTGTCTGCGGTACTCGTTTGATTTGGGTGGCGAAGCCGACATGCTGGAAAAGGCTGTTACCGATGTGCTCGACCAAGGCTTGCGGACAGGCGACATTATGCAAGATGGCATGACCCCAGCATCGACCACCGACATGGGCAAAGCGGTTGTTGACGCCATCGCACGGATGAGATGATTTTCGTTACGTTTTGTAAACTGTCAGGTTGTCTTCAGGCCCATGCCGCATAGCAGGGTATAAGCCGCGTTACACCCAATGCATTGGAGGCGTCCTTGGCCGAGTTACAGACGACCCGAACCATTCGGTTTCGGTTAATAGGTGTTGTATCCCTTATCTTAGTGATCGGCTTTGCCGCATCCAACCTGCTGAGCTATCAAGCATCGCGAGATAGCGTTCGAGCGAGCCTGATTGAAGGGGAGTTGCCGCTGACATCGGATACGATTTTTTCTGAAATTCAGCGCGATTTGTTGCAGCCTGTTTTCATCGCATCTTTGATGGCGAACGACACGTTCTTGAAAGATTGGATTCTCAGTGGTGAGGAAAATCCAAAGGCCATTTACCGCTATCTGAATGGTATCAAAGATGAGTACGGTGTTTTCACCAGTTTCCTCATTCCAGAAACCAGCCGCCGTTATTATCACTTTACGGGAGAAAGCCGAACGGTTCGATCTGATCAGCCAGAAGATAGCTGGTACTTTCGCGTCCAGGACCTGGACGGTGACTACGAAATCAATCTCGATATCAATCAAGAGCAAGAGGGTGAGCTGACCGTCTTTATCAATCATCGCATCCTTGATTATGCCGGAAATTTTTTGGGTGTTACAGGCATTGGGTTGGACCTATCAACGGTGAACCGAATCACCGAACGCTACCGCGAAGATTTTGGCCGCCATATTTATTTTGTTGATCAAGCAGGGCAGATAAAGGCGCGCTCATATGGTGCCGCCATCACCGCAGACAATCTTCACAACAGCGCGGGCGTTGATGTCTTGGCCGATACCATTTTGTCGCAAGACCGTGGCTTCTTCGAATACGATGCCGACGGCGAAACCTTTCTGATGACGATGCGCTATATCCCAGAGCTAAAATGGCGGGTTCTGGTTGAGCAAAGCGAGGCCGAGGCCCTGGCAGGCATTCGCAACGGCACAACGTTGACCTTGATTATCGGTTTTGTCGTGGTTTTTCTGACCATCGTCGCCATCGCTGTCGCCTTAAACGTTTTCAACAAACGGCTTGAGCTGATGGCGACAACGGATTCGCTAACGGGCCTTTCTAACCGCCATGTTTTTGATCTGAGTATTGATCTCGCGCTGAAACGAAAAGCGCGCGACAAAATCCGGGTCTGTATTTTGATGATCGATATTGATTATTTCAAAAATATCAATGATCACCTAGGCCATGTGACCGGAGACAAGGTTCTGAAATCATTGGCGGTAATCTTACAAACAGAGGTTCGCCAAAGTGATGTGCTGTGCCGATGGGGTGGTGAAGAGTTCGCCGTGCTCGCGCAAGATTGCGGCCTGGAAGACGGGCAAAAATTGGCAGAAAAAATTCGTGACGCCATCGCGGCTGCCAACCTTGCAATACATAAAAACGGCGATCCAATCACAGCAAGCGTTGGGGTTGCCGAAGTGAGCGACACGGACGATGCCACAGAGATTATTCGCCGCGCTGATGCCGCCTTGTACGCCGCAAAATCTATGGGGCGAAACTGCGTTAGAATTGGGTAGTTCATTTTTTCGTTGATCTAAAATGAAAACCCGCTTAAAGCTTGTGGCGCTATGACACATCGTTCGCTCACACCTGCCGCCGCCGATCTCGCAGCTTTTGCTGCTGGGGCCGCTTGCGCGTGGGCACAGTTTGCCATGGCAATCGTCGTCACCAAAACCGTGATTAAGACCGGCTGACGCGAGCATTTTTCTTCCACTTTTGGATTGAATCAGGCTCGCGGAAATACCGCGGGCCTTTTTGTTTTGAGGAGACGACCGATGAGATCAACAGCCTACACAAACCAAGGACGTTTCGAATTACGTTCCCCCACCTCGACCCAAGAATGGGATCGCTACCATTCTATTCGGGAACGCGCCATCTGGGACGGTCTGGATTTGAAAGCCATGGGCGTTGCCGCCTATTCCCGCGATGAAGACGGGGCAAGCAACGGCAATCGCGCGGCACCGCCGTTTCCCTTGGTCACGATGCGGAACGGCATTGTCTGCGGAACACTGGGCCTGGAGCCAACTTCTGTGTCTGTTATCGAGATTCGAGCCGTCGCCGTTGAGCCCGCCTGCCAAAGACGCGGGTATGGTAGCATCATGATGGCACTGGCGGAAAAGGCTGCGGCCAAAGAAGGCTATCAAAGGGCTGTGATTTTGGCGCATGCACACGCAACGCCGTTTTATGCCGCGAATGGCTACCGGTCCGAAACGGCGGACGCCGTTGGCGGCCTGTCTACAGGCGCATCGCCCGTGCCGCATGCTGTTTGGATGGGCAAGCGATTGGATTTAGGCGTTGCCCAAAACCCGCCGACGGTGTTTATAGCCGCGGCTTAGAACGTTTTTTGTTAGAGTCTAAAGGATCAAAGCTATGGGATATCGGATTGCTGTTGTTGGGGCCACGGGTAACGTCGGTCGTGAACTGCTTAACCTTATTGATGAACGCATGTTTCCGGCTGATGAGGTCGTCGCGCTGGCAAGCTCGCGTTCTGTCGGGCACCAAGTATCGCTCGGCGATAGCACCATTTTGAAGGTACAGGATCTAGAGACCTATGATTTTAAGGGCATCGACATTGTTCTGTCGTCGCCGGGGGCCAAGGTCTCTGCCATTCACAGCCCGCGCGCCGCAAAAGCTGGCGCGGTCGTGATCGACAACACGTCTCATTTCCGTATGGACCCAGACGTGCCTTTGGTGGTGCCTGAAGTGAACCCAGAGGCGCTTGCCCGCTATACAAAGCGCGGCATCATCGCCAATCCGAATTGCTCGACCATTCAAATGGTTGTCGCCCTGAAACCGCTGCACGATTTGATGCCGATTAAGCGCGTTGTCGTTTCAACGTATCAATCTGTTTCTGGCGCGGGCAAAGCGGGCATGGATGAATTGTTCAACCAAACGCGTGGTATTTTTGTGAACCAGCCGTTCACGGATCACCAAGAGATGTTTACCAAGCAAATCGCGTTCAACGTTATTCCGCATATTGACAGTTTTATGGATGACGGCTCGACCAAAGAAGAGTGGAAGATGGTCGCCGAAACCAAAAAAATTCTCGACCCCGATATTCAGGTTCATGCGACGTGTGTTCGTGTGCCGGTGTTCATCGGTCATGCGGAATCTGTGAACATCGAATTTGATGGCCCAATCAGCGAAGACGAAGCCCGTGCCGCCCTGCAAGGCGCACCGGGTATTATCGTGGTCGATCACCGCGAATCCGAAGGCTATGTCACACCGCAGGAATGTGCAGGCGAAGACGCCGTTTATGTCAGCCGCATCCGCAAAGATCCAACCGTCGATCATGGTCTGTCGATATGGATTGTGGCTGATAACCTTCGCAAAGGTGCCGCCCTTAACACCATCCAAATCGCAGAGGCCCTGGCCGATACGCACCTGAGGAAAGCCGCCTAACGGCTATTCGGAACCCGTTGATTTGAGCGCTTGGGCTTCTGGGCCGCAAGGATTCATCAGTGCATTAATCTGGTGCTGATCCATCGTTTCAGTGGGATTAATGTCAGGCATGGTTTGGGTCGGCACAGCATTTTTGTTCTTGCTTGGGCGCGCACCGCGTTTCTCTTTATCGGTCGCGATGATATCTTTGCGACGACGACGGTCTGGGCCAAAAAACTTTTCTACCGAAACAAAGGGCCGCGGACGCTCGATCACGGCGACCAACCGTTCATATAGAATTTTTGGCGCGATCGGTTTAACAACAATTTCATTCACGCCCGTATCGCGGGCTTTGAAAATATCTTGGCGCGCACTCAGCCCGGTCACCAAAATCACAGGAACAAAGGCGTTTGCACTGCTTTCACGGTCTCGGAGGCGGCGGGTTAATGCCAAACCATCAATGGGCTTCATCATCCAGTCGGTCATGACAATATCTGGATGGGTCTTATTAAAGGGCATCTCTAAAAATACCCACTCCACTCATTGATCTGATAGAATCACGATATCACAACGTTGAGATTATGAGGACAAAATATGAGCCAGCTTGGATTTTTTGATGTTGCTAATCGCTATGCT